>Ga0180217_1000065_pt1 | contig 230270 bp, 119 predicted proteins | sample eDN3rd37CBELigOP_FD_128521 | JGI IMG/M metagenome (GOLD analysis project Ga0180217, IMG submission 128521) | Enriched Organic Plus compost microbial communities from Emeryville, California, USA - eDNA 3rd pass 37_C BE-Lig OP (version 2) (version 2) ... | reverse complement strand
GACTGACTGACTGACTGACTGACTGACTGACTGACTGACTGACTGACTGACTGACTGACTGACTGACTGACTGACTGACTGACTGACTGACTGACTGACTGACTGACTGACTGACTGACTGACCGACCGACCGACAGACAATGACCACGATGATGGACCAAGTACAGGTCACGAAGCAGCAACTCGAGGCTCGCGCGGCTAGGTTTGCCACCCAACACCACCACCACCAGCAGCAGCAACAACAACAACAACAACAACAGCAACGGATTGCATCGCGAGGAACACCCTCAACAGTAGGGAAGACAGCCACGACGGCCACTCCGCTCAAGGTCAGCGAGCAGTTCCAGCCAGTACTGGTGATGCCGAAAACACCGGGTTTGACGACATCAGACAAGAGCAAGACCGCGGTGGTGATCTCAACTTCCAAGTCGGCAACCAAGAGTCAACAGCATCCATTCCAGCAGCAGCAGCAACAACAATGGATCCTGACAGATACGATGCCGGCACTGGTAGGCACTTGCCAGAGCCTCGAGAAGGACTACTTTAGACTGACCGCGGCACCTGATCCAGCTACTGTCCGACCAGAGGGCGTGCTGAGACAGGCCCTACCGCACGTGCTCCGAGAGTGGAAGCTCGGACATCACGACTACAACTGGTTCTGCTCACAAGTCAAGGCCATCCGACAGGACATGCATCTGCAGCGGATACGCAACGGCTTCACTGTGCTCGTGTATGAGTACCACGCGGATGCCGCAATTCAGGTGGGTGACCTCGGAGAACTCCAGCAGTGCCTCGCCCAGCTCATTCAGTTGTATGACTTTGCCGACTCCAAACTCAACTCACCGGCAGCCGACTCACTCGATAAGAAGGAGCGGAAGCTGTACAATCGCATGCTCAAACACAACGAAAAGTATCGCGCGTATGCAGTTGTTCTAGAGTCCTCAACACAGCGTGGGAAGGCCTCACTCAGCGGCGCGCTCTCATCAGATTCTTTAGGCAATGCAACGAGTGAGACTAGTTCAGGAACGCAGACGGCCCGTGCCTCAGGCAGTTCCCTGCAATCCACTGCGGGTCTATCTGAAAGCAAGGCAAAATCACTCTCACCTATGGACATGGCGATGACCATTCGGCGCGCGTTGGAATTGGGGAACTACGTTCACTTCTTTAGGTGTTACAGGGCTGCGAAGCCTATCATGCGCAAGCTCTTGTCGCTGACATTCCTTGAGTCCTGGAGGCTGCGAGCCATGACCTTACTCTTTGCTGCGTACCGACCGACGGTACCTGCTGAGTGGGCCGCGCATCAACTCGCGTTCGATGCCGACGTAGCCTTGGAGATCGAAATCGAACATGGGACTTGGGAGGGTGATGAAAACGAGGATGACGAGGGTCGAGCAAGTGGCGAACCCATCGAAACTAAGAGCGGGGAACGAAAAAGAGGGGTTGACAGGGACGCAACCGAATTCAAACGTGCTGTATTTAACCGATTCTCCGAGTTTCTGAGTAGGTTCGGGATCCAGCTGGAACCTACGCCTGATTTGACCGCAGAGATTGAGCGTGTGAGTGAAAAGGACCCAAAGAAAAAAGCAAGCAAGTCAGAAAAGTCAGAGATTCGTTTGAGACTCAAACGAGAACTTGAGGACAAGAGGACTGACTTGACCAACTACGTCTTGAATGTGCGTGATAACCTAGCAAAGTTTACTGCTTGGCAGGCCGAGCACAACCGAGCCGTAGAGGAGGCACAAATGAGTATATTGCGACCAAATGCGAACACTCCAGCGCCCACCCACGACTCTACCAACAGCAGTACTGGTGTTCATCTCGGCGTTGTACGAAAGGCTGTCTCGGGAGTAGATAACGCACAATCCGACATGAATACTCGTTCGCTCCAAATTGTCAAGCGCCCTATGAGGTAAGTGCGAAGGATCCAAGCGACGCAAGGGGGGAAGAAAAGAGAACGATGTCAATTGATTGATCGATCGATTGATCGAACCACACTGGCTCAATGTACATAGTAAATACAACTTTCCGTGTGAATTAAGCAATGCATTGCAAGCATGCGATATGGTTTATTCGGCATTCTCGAGCATTGCATGGACGGGTCTGGCCACTAAGTGCGAGGTTTGTCACACTTAGTTACCACGCATGATCGAAGCGATCTGGCGATCAATAGGGGAGATGTTGCGGGGGTGACCAATGATGTCGTCAGAACCAGCCCGCACGGGGGCGGTTGCCTCGGAAGAGTAGAAGCGACGGCCCTTCTCACCCATGGTGACGCTGAGCTGGTCGTTGCGGGGAGTTGCTGCAGGAGCATAGTCAGGGACCTGGAACTGATTGGTGTTGTAGTACAACTCAGTTACGGTGGGAGGAACCACGCGAACCGCAACGCTAGGCTGGACCTGGGCAGCACCGTACCACTGAACGCGTGGGTGGGCGTCCACAATCGCAACGCGGCGACGGCGGGTGTCGAGGCGGCTGATGATCACGGGGCTGAGCTTGTGGGTGTTGGCAGCCTTGTTGGCAAACTTGGAGCGTGAAGTGAAAGTGACAGCGTCGGCACTCTTCTTCACCTTTCGGCTCTGGGCAGCAGCGGCCTTCTTCAGAGGCTTCATGTTAGCCCTCTGCTGAGGCTTCTGCTGGCTCTTGTTCTCGACGAGAGCCTTCTCCTGCTGCTCGATCTCAGCCTCGAGCTCGCTCTCGGCGTAGGGGTTCTCCTCCTCGAGGTCAGCGAGCTTCTTGCGGATCATTTCGAACTGGATAAGGGCGGTCTCGTGAACACCGCCACGAGCGTCGAGTTGGGCGGAGCGCATGAGTGCGTCCGTGTTCTTTCGCACACGCTCCTCAGCGCTCTTGTACGAGTTGAGGAACATGCTCTTGAGGCGGTCCAACTGGGAGTTGGGTTCTGCCGCAGCGGGTGCCACAAGGACAGCCGCAGCGCAGAGGACGACAAGCAGCGCAACAAAGACAGCCTTGGGCGACATGTTACTTCTGCGGCGTCTTGTCTAACACCTGAACGACCGGCGATTGTACACAAGTTCGGTTATGTCGAGAGTTCAAGGGACGAGGTTTTCGAAAGAATTTCCAATGAGGACGTTGGCGTAGCGTTAATTTCAAGGGAGATTTGGTGGCACCAAGTTGTACCATAATAGGGATAAAGTGGTATGGCAAAGAGGAGACAAGGAAACGCATGAGATCGAGGCTCTAAGCTCTGAAAAGCAATTTGGTTTGTGACTCCAATCCTTTGTGGGACAAAAATGTCAGACAGAACGCAAATGCACCGCGGTTACACCTAGATATTCATATTCACACTGACCATCATTATGCAATGGAACGAGTCCTCCACTCGGGCATTCACTACGCGGTGCATTATTCCCCTCGAAATCATCCTGTTTTGCCCATGCGATTTATCCGTCCTGGCCCGGATTCAACATTCCAGATTTTTCCATGTCCGGGCCAGGACGGCTAGCGCTCGAGACACGATTGGAAAGAAAGGTTTCCGCCAGGATAACTCGCGATGGGATGGGTGTAGCAGACGTGAAAATCCTCCACCCCCTTGGTATCGACAAGAAGCATCACTGACATCCATTCCAACCCCGCACATATCCCTATAGGATGACTACTGAGCGAGTTCAATTGAAGAAGTGGAACGCAGTAGGTAAGTCTACACTCTTGCACGCCGGTTCGCTGGGCTGGCGCAGAGTCGCCCGCCTGGCTTCATGTGTTTTCGATTAGACCTCATTGCAGACGCTGATTGAGCCTGGCACATTTACCGCAGCCTCGCGGTAGCACCGAAAAATCCATCTGGATCGATGGCCACCACACGTAGTTGATTCGAGAATGGGATATGTATTGGGTTGGGTCTCCGATTCGGGATGTCCTTGGTATGGATTGAGTTGGGGTGGTACACGAGATCGAATAGTATATCAACTCCTGGCGTATCCTGCGTGCGTGATGCTCATTCCGTGGCTGCCTTCTCGCCTGCCTGCTCATCTAGCCATCTGGTCTTGGGACCGCGAGGTCGAGCTCTGCGCGATTTGCCGCAATCTAAACGTCGAACTGTGCCTGGACTGCCAGCAAGGCAAGTCGCAGACGGATTCCTGCACTATGGTGTGGGGTAAGTGCATGCATGCATTCCATCGACACTGCATTGAGCGTTGGCTCACAGCACGTCGCACCTGTCCGATCGATGATAACGACTGGGAAGAGAAAACGTAATGAAGAGGGCAGAACGGAAAGGCAGGATAGGAAGAGCTAAATGGACAACCAGCATCAACTGTAGAATAGCACGCGCATGCACGGAGCATACGTGATGCAGTGGGGTCCTTGGATGCATCGGAGCCGTTCCTGGCTTGGTAAGGAGAGAGCAGAGAGGGAACATGCAAATGGACGTGGAGGGAAGCAAGGCTGTTTGTTGATCGCGTGTTCGTGTCGTCATGACGGTACTCCCACTGAGGGAGCAGGACTACAGCTAGGTTTAATTCCAACTTGGTCTGAACAAGCTTAGCATGGTTGACGTGACACCGCCTGTTAATCAGCACTAGAGATTCGACCTCTGTATCCTCCACACCTAATTTCAATCATCAATGGTGACGCTAATGTATACATACAACAATATAAATCTCCTCAATGTGAAAAAGAGAGTGGATCTGTATGCCTTATCATAATCTTAATCAGGTGGTATTCATTCGGGTCAAACAAGAGTCAAGTCGAGAGTCATTACGTCTCAGACTACGCTCAGGGTGAGGTAGGGAGTACAACAAATTGCGAGTTAGTATAGCTTGCCATGAGGTTATCGAGCGAATGCGTGATGACTCTTGTGAAGAGAACAAGTAGTTGAACGCCGTGTCTTTGGTTACTGAACAACATGTTGACGCACGAACCTTACCATGCTACGTTTCGCGGCTTCATAATACACGAGAGACTCGTGGTTCGAGTTCTCGACATAACAGCTAAAGACTTCACGTACTGATTGCTGGATACCGCCGAGCTGGCCGCGCCATCGCTGCAGCACAACAGCACCATCATGCTTAAAGAATCCGATGACGTGGGGGTTTACGTCATCTTTGTCAATTCGAGTGGAGTGGCTCTCGACCTCTCGCCAGGCGGAGTCGCTCTTGCTCTCCGCGCTATTGAGGCCACTCCAAAAGGTAAATTCGTCCATCTTCACCGTGCAAGCCTTATCGAATAGTCTTGCGGCGAGAATCGGCGGCACGATCCGATCCTTACCCGCAGCGAGGATCAACACGGGGGGCGAGAGAGCTAGGCATACATGCATCTGTTGCTGCAGGAGTGGGGAGCACGGATCAGCTTTAGTCTCTAGGTGTGGATCCCTTTCATTCTTCTGGTTGTCGGACCAGACCCTCATCCATTCCTCCATGTTCCTCACTGAGTCGAAGAGAACATGCTTCATCTTGCCTCGCAGCCACTTGTTGATGGCGACCGAGTTACTGAAAGCACGGGGTAGATACGTTGATGCAGCCACATCTGGGATATTGGTGAAGGGTGTCTCCAGCACAACGGCGGCGACGGGAGGTGACACACATGTCGGTGCCCGGAAGTTGTCGCACATTAGTGTTCGAGAAATCGGACAGGCCTCCGCCATGGCCGATCGGATGCTCGTCAAGAGTTTAATCAGCAGACAACTGACGCCGGTTCCTAGCGAGTGACCGTGAAGAACAATGCGGCTCGGCGATACTCCTTGCACGTAGACTAACCATTCATAGACCGCGAGTGCATCAGAAACGAGGCCCAACTCACTGGGGGTGCCGAATGGGATCTCTCGAGAGCTTTCGTCTCTCAAGCTAAGCAGCTTTCGGAGCTCATTCTTTGTGGCGGCCGCGAACTTGGCGGCCTCAGCTTCTAGCCATGCTGGCCGCATACGCTCATCCTTAGCTACTTGCTCGTATTCAACTTGTCTGCACCATTTGGCCTCCAGATCCAGCAGCGCCTGATTCGCAGCGGTGTTGTCTCCGTATCCCCGATAATCGAAGGAAACGACGTGCGCACCCAAACCAGCGATGCAACCGCTATCATCCACCGCTGCATCCGTACTGAACAAGGTCTCCTGGAACCGAGTCACGTCGAATGACGAGGGCTGCTTCAAGTAGCTCCGGAATGAGCCTTTTGAGTAGAAGGAATACAGATCTGACCTTCGCCATTCGCTACGATTTGAGCAGTTCCCATGGCAATAAAGAATCACAGGTCGTCTATCTTCAACTCCAGTTGCAGGATCGCGTGCTGTAAACATTGGAACATGGGGCCTGAGGATCTCAGATTGAGGCGCATGCAAGACTCCAAACTGAGACGACCGGGCGACGCCTGATCGATGCGCAGTCGCGAGTGCAGAGGTAATTTCCTGAGCAGCTTGGGAGCCCTGGCCAAACGTAATCCACAGCGGGACTGTCACCTGGGATCGAATACCATCCTGACGATCCCCGGCCACCACGGGTGTACTCGTGGCACAGACCCAGTACCTCGTCCGTTCGAGTCCGGGGAAGCCTAGCGCGGGTCGCCATGGTTGGCGCAGGTTGGCAAACGGGAAACGGACACGGTGGAGGAAGACGAGCTCATTGATGAACCGACGGCTCGTGATGAGCCGGTACGCGCCCCAAACGACAGCACCAAGGATGAGAAGACGCCCAATTCTGCTCTTGAGGATATACCGGAGGTGGGTTGTACCAGGTAGTCTTGCTAGGAAACTACGTAGTTTAGTATACAGAGCTAGGAGTGACCACTTGGTATTGTTTTTGACCACCGCTTCGACCGCTTGGCTCATTTCTCAAACATGTATCCATCAAGCACAAACGGATAATTTAGTGTTTGTGTAGGTGGCATTGCGCCCGTGGCATCCATAATTAAACCAAATCTATCGGCACAAAACGTAATGTATTAGCAGATTATTAGGTTTGTTTTACCTATCAGTCAACAGATCTTGAGTATGTTCCAGTGCCAGAGACTGCTCGCTAGAGCAAATCCACTTCTTCGAGGCGTATCTCGCTATGCAGCGGCTGCGGCACTGCGTGCCGGTACTCGCAGCGCCGTACGATCCCAGATCTCCGTACCTGCACAACCACACAGGGTCGTGCCCGTGGTCGTACCTCGAATCCAAGTCCAGGTCAGACATTTCGCAAGTGCTGCTGGCATGGACGAGGAGCAGGCGCGCGAGCAGGGTGACAAAACCGAAAATGTGTTGCCGCCCGGAGCCGAGGGTATCCCGTTCGCCATCTCGCCCGATGGTGTTGTGTATGCCTATTCCCAGTGGTCCTGGAAGCACATCCCCTGGCGGTCGCCCTATCCAATTAAGGCCATCACCCCCATTCTCGCACCGTTCTGGGTGTTCGAGTTCGATGTGACTGTACGAAGCAAGAAGTTCGGTGTGAATCGAACGATATCATACCACAATCGTACTGTGCCCTCCCCTTCAAGTGAGTCGGGTGCAAGATGGCGCGCTGCACAGGTGTATGCTGGAGCTAATTATGCTCCCGAATTGCTCGACTCGCTTAAAGTTCCCGCGACATTTGGACGTGCCTGGGATGGTAGCGTCATGCTTCGTATACCATCGTACACTCCAGGCAACGTATTCACCAATCCTATTCAAGACGTGAATAATCGCGGCCCCGCGAAAACGCCACCTCAGGGTGTCGGCTCAATCGAGATCGACACCTTCATCACTCCAGAAGCCGAGGCGTGGGAAATGGTCAAGGACCAAGTCACTCTCGTTGAGAACATCATTCTTCGCGCCAATGTGCAGAAGAAAGACTCAGCTTCTACGGACTACGGCGGCTCGTTTATCTTTGATGTGCGCGATAACCCGCGCGACCAGTCCTTGAAACGAATCGAAGCACTCGTCGACATTGCGGATCCAGGTGACGTGGAAGTCACGTTTGATAACGTTGTAAGCCGTCGTCTCTACGTACCTGGCTATATTGTCACTTATGAACGCTTCTTTGCGACGTTCAAGGTCTTTGTTAACGGCGTAACTGCACGAACTTTCGGTTACCCCCAGCGTAGCTTCCTACCCGATCTACAGAAGCTTTTTGTCTTGTTGCAGATCAAGATCTCGCCCCAAATGGTCAAGGCTCTCGGCCGTCTCCTGTTCTATCCACCAGTAGCGATTGCGTTGCTTTCATGGCGCTTATACAACGTGTTCAAGGGCTATATCCTGCAGTTCTTCTATGAATTCCGAGCCAAGCGTCGAGCGAGTCAATACTCTGCTAAGCCACAGCCTCAGCGGCAAGCGTGGAACTTCCGCCGCTCTGAGAGAGCCGAATCTAGAAGCTCGAAGCTGGGTGAGGAGGCGTGGGGGAAGTTCTGGCAAGAGAGCGGTTACAGTAGTAGCAGCAGTTATAGTAGCAGCGGTTACAGCCGGGAACGCACCAGTGGTTCCTCCTCCTACTCAAGGACCTCGTCATCTTCATCCAGTAGCTCTTTCACCGACGCGGAGACTGAGCGCCTTCGTCATATGGGCAAGGCCCCCGAGCCCATTCCGAGCGACGTTTATGAATTACTTGGCCTTCCAAGGCCGAGAACTCGCTCTGAGGCAGAGAAGATTGATCTGAAGACCCTGAGTCAGGCCTTCCGTAAACAACTCATGATGTATCATCCAGACACGTACAACGAACAGACGGCGAAGTGGAGTAAGGCCTATGCCACCAGACGCACTGCCGCCATCATCGAAGGCTATGCCAAGGTCAAAACGGCAGCTGCAAAAAGCAGATACGATATGCAGTATCCGATCAGGTAACCTTTCCCGTTGCACCGAAGCTGTTTTTTCCGGGTCCAGCTGAGCGTGACCACATCCTTCCCTTGTTGCGCTTCACCGTAGAAGCCGCAAGGGCGTCGCCAATCCGGGTGCAGACCAGCACTTGGTGGATGGAGTTAATTCCAAACATGAACAAAGAACGTTGAACAAGTGCGGCAAACGCGGGAATGGGTGTGAGCTTTTAATAGATTTGTTTATCATTGTATTCAGACCAAGTGTATGTACTCGAATATTAGATTAATATTGTCTCCCTTTTCCCCACTGCACCGATATTTAGCTTTTCCCATTCAAACACATCGAGTCGCGAAAAAGGTCAGAGGTGTGTGAGTGTTTTTCCCTTGCATTTACCTCCCACGCCCTGAGTGGATCGCGCCGCGGCGATACGAACCAGCTTAGCAATCGAGAGCAAACGAGTCCACACGGTAACTACGCCGATCGTCTCCAATGCAGCCTGTCTTTTCGTCCTCAGGGACACGCCATGCTGACCCAGAAACCAAAGGCGCGATCGACGACAACACAAGAGTGAGGCTCCCCACGGATGACGAGATCCGCAGCCTGATTGCCTCGTGTCGCTCACGCAGTCCTGCATATCCTCCTGAATGCGGAACCGGTAGGATTGAGTACAAATGGAAGCTGTGCTCCAAACAAGCCGAGCGTATCGTGCAGCTTACCACTCAGATGAACTTCCGACTCACGGAGGGCCGCGGTGAGGCAGTGTATCGCATTGGCGTGCATGACGATGGTGTACCCGAAGGTCTGACCGATGCTGACTTGTTTGAGTCATTGGTGACTGTGAGAAGCATGGCGAAGGAGCTTGGAGTCAGTATGGTAATCTCCAGGATCTGCCGAGGCATCGCAGGCAAGGAGGCCGAGGTTTGCCTGCGCCGTGTTTCGGAGCGAGCACGCGATGTTCCCACGACTCGTGTAGCGTTGTTAGGAGCAGAGTACAGCGGTAAGAGTACTATTGCCGGAGTGATTTCGAGTGGTCGTCTCGATGATGGACGAGGACGGGCTCGAACCACAATGTTCCGACATCGACATGAGCTAGCTGCTGGCCGCACATCGAGTGTTGCAGTTACATACGTCGGTTTCAACGCCGAGGGTCAAGTGACTAACCATCGCAGCACTGGCACAGGTCTCCAGACCATCAGTGTTGCATCTTCCGCGACCGGCCAAACCAACTGGGCAGAAATCGTTCGAAACTCTGTCAAGGTTGTAACCTTGATTGATCTTGCCGGTAGCCACTCGTATCAAGGCACCACTCTCTTTGGTTTGACTTCTAGCCGACCCGACTATGGTGTTATTGTAATTCCGGCTGTGGCTGAACCGGGACCATCCAGCAATAGCAATGACGCGACGGTTCTAGCCACCACTGATACTGAGACCGACGTATATATCGATGATGCTGCAGAGCGGATAGCTCTTTGCATGGAGATGGGGTTGCCATACTTCATTGTTCTTTCAAAGACTGATCTGCTCTCACCCGAGGAGCAGGAAGCACTGTACGCATCGACTGACGGTTCAACCATTTATTCTACAGCATCAGCCCCGAAAGATGAGAGCTATTCGTCCTGTAGCGTCACCACATCACCACCCACGGCGAGTGAGGGTGCTAGAGTATCTGCCTCTGCCACGACGACCCCGAAGCTTGGTCGTGCAGAAGCAGCATTGACTGACGTTGAAGGTGCTTTCCCATTGCCCGCCACTGCATACTCGCAGCAAAGAATCAATGGTCCAGAAAGTCCCCTCATTTCTTCATCGGCCTCAATGGGAGCCCCGGCAGCTAGTGAGAGGGATACACATTCAACTCCTTCTCCAATTCCTCTGGAGACAGCTCCATCTGTACTCGAGCGTGTCAGGACACGCCTCAATTCGGCATTGGTGAAAGCAGCTGCACTCGTCAGTCGCGATCGCCGTATGAAGTCGCTAGCTGGTGCGCCAAGGGCTCCATCTAACACGGTTTCTAGTACCACGAACTTCAATCACTCACCCCTGAGCCATATCCCCTCACCGAATCTTCAGGGTGCAGTTGAACCACTGCCCCCACAGCTCGCTCTTTCGGCCAACGCTTACACGGAATCGATCTCCACGGGATCTACGCTCCCCATGCCCAATCTTTCAATCACCCCTTCGATCCTGATCGCGCAGCGACCATTGCCCTCTGGTGCCGTACTGTGCAACCCCTCCAACATTACCCAGTGTGTTACCAGCATGCGTGAGGGAAGCTTCATTCCAGCCGTACCAATCTCAGCGGTTACAGGCCAGGGTCTCGATTTGCTCTCCGAACTCCTCTTCCGCCTTCCCAAATTCAGAGATTGGTCACAGTTTGTCAATGAGCCAGCCGAACTGCACGTTTCCGCGATCTACAACGTGCACGGAGCGGGGGTTGTTCTCACGGGAGTTCTTCTCCGAGGCATGATCAAGGTGGGCTCAGAACTCCTACTAGGCCCGTTTAAGCAGCCTGATTCATCGGATGATGAGTCTTCGACAAAGAAAATCTCGAAGAAGCTCGTTCCTGCGGTTGGATCAGAGCCGAATGTCTACTTCCGTCGAGTGAAGGTGAACTCACTTCATATGGGTCACACAGCAGTGTCTTCGGCTCGTGCTGGCCAAGCCGTTGCAATCGCCATTGGACGCCAAGTTTCTCGCAAGAAACTACGCACAGGATTGACCTTGATTGATCCGTCATCAACCCCAGCGGCAGTGACTAAATTCACGGCAACTGTCCGAGGCATTCCCAAGTTGCCTGCCAAGCCTAGCCGTCGTGCAACGCTGCTTGCCGCAGTGGCAGAGGCAGCTGAGCCACAGCAAACTGGAGGAGGTAAAACGGATGGTCCCACTCCTGCCACTGAAGGAGAGCAGCCACCATGCACTCCAAACTCACCTCCCTTCGAAGGTCAATCGAAGAAGGCCAAGCGACGCGTGAGATATGCGGATGCCGGAAGCCCTGGTTACTCGAGGCCTAATACGCTTCGTGTTATTGTCCACGTGGGTACAACCACTCAGGAGGCAGAGTTTGTCCTCGATGACCACAACTACGCGCTTGAAGCGCCGTCCGATAAGCCCGCCTCAGAAGAAGACTCTAGACCAACTCTGAGAGACCTACTGCGCTCGGGAAAGCCCATTCGTGTTTCCGCCACATTGCAACACCGTCCTGAATGTATCAGGCCTGGAGCTGTGCTCCTGTTCCGCGAAGGTAAGATCCTCGGTACTGGGCGAGTCGAACACACTGAGTCGGTTGAACCCGACGTGTCGGCGTCGAACCCGCCAGGTCAGGCTACCGCAGCCCCGCCTACGTCGGGTAGAGGCCAGCACAAGGGTAAAGTGCCATCAGGAGATCGACGGCCCCCCGCTGGACCTGCTCAGAGGATTGTGCAGACACCGACTTCTAGAAGCACTGCGATGGGACAGTCCCGGCCACAAGCCGCTTTGTGTGGTACTTCGGTCTCAGCACACTCATTTACAACAATTCCTGCCACGTCAGAAGAGAGCGCCAATGATGAAACGATTGGTGAGGTGTCTGATACCGATCATGAAGACGCAGGCGAAGCACCGGAAGATGTCTCGATACCTGTACGTCCTCCAGTTTTCCGTTCCATTCCATCGTCTTCGGAGAGCTCAAGCAGCGTGGGCATAGACGGTGACGATGTCGACTCGGATGGTTTCGTTTCCGACAGTGATGACGATATGGCTACGTCAAGTGCAACGAGCATTTCGATACTCGGAAGCCAGCTTTACTCGATGACATCGTCTGATGGTTCATCGGACGATGATTCTGATTTCGACAGTAGTGACTACGACGATGATTCCTCGGATGATGGATTCAATCTTTTTGGTGGCGGATCGGATGCGCGAGACAATATTCCCATTCCTGGATCAAAGCCTCGCGGCGGCCACCTAGCTCGTGGCCCTGTACCACGTGATCCTGCCTCTGCACAGGCGTATGCCGCAATTACTGCTGCACTGCTTGCGCATGGAAAGACTCCTCCAACTCGCAATTCTCGCGTGATGGCACGATCACAGTCACCAGGAGCTACGTCTACAAGTAGCAGCGCCTCGAATTCGTCTGTATCGAACTCCACCTCCATCGCTGCTTCACAGAAGACTGAACGAAAGCAGATGGTCGAGATTCCGGACTCTTCAACGGAATCGGACTCTGAGGTCCCACAAGTGACACCTCATTTTGGACTGTCGCTGTCAGTTGATGGAGGTCGTGATCTTCACCAAGGCCCAGATCATCACGCTTCTGGTGATGGCAAGGGTGGTGATCAGCTCAAGCAGCCCGCATTTGAAACATCACTCACCGGAGGCGTGCGGCTCCCAGACATGGCCAGCATCCCTGAGGCTCCTTCTCCCATCTTCATGCCGAGAGACATGTAGTTTAACGCTATGAGGTTTACTCGTTCTGTTTCCTGTATTAATTGTAACCACATTGGTAATCTAGTCCTTTTAGACTGTACAGCGACCGCACATAAAATTGTATGATATCGCTTTCAATCCCAACTCAAATCACCTATTGTTAGCCTCGCTTAATGAATTCGGTGGCTGAATACGGTACTTAGACAGCATCTTCAAGACGATCTCTACTCGGTCCTTGGGCCATTTGCTACCAACAAATGCAAGATCGAGGATTCGCTGATGATCCCGCTGTTGTCTACTTGTTTCATCGCTTTGCGCCTGCTCTGCTGCGACAACTTCTTCGTCTTGCTCTGCATCTTCATCGTGCTCCATGTACTCTTCAAGTGGAGGTGGCGGAGGAGGCCGACGTAGTTGTCCTGCCAACGGGGAACTGACGGAAGAACCAGTCGCCGAGACCTCTGCGCCGACGATGTCTGCTGAGCCGCTCAGGGTTGATACAGAGGCATCACTCGCCACCTTGTCCGAGTCAAATGGTGTGTCCTTGAGCGCTGAGGCTCTCCTAGGCTCCGTGATTGTTATCCGAACGTACGAATCAGGCATATCCTTAGTGCCGTGTAGCCTATCCGACCATTCGACTATTGAGACGTCCTTCCGAAACAGCTCATGCAGCTTCAGACTCCTCATATCCGCCTCCGAGCGAATACGATACAGGTCCATGTGGTGATACGTGCGTCCGGCATGATCATACGAGGCGATGATCGTGAAGGTGGGTGATGCCACAGGCAGCGTGGGCATGTCTACCAAACCCCGAATGAACCCCTGAGCAAAGGTAGTTTTTCCGACACCTACAGGGCCATACAATAGTACAATGTCGCCAGGCTCGTTCACAACAGAGGCCAGAGACGCAGCAATCTTCTGGGTGTCCTTCAGGCTTGTGACTCCTACACACAGCGAGGCTACGGGTTGTTGACCCGGTTCCAGACCCAGAGTAGTGAGATGCATGGCTTGTATAACTATACTTTCTGGAGCCTTCGTTTGAAGCTGGGGCGCGCGTCGACCTATTCCGGCCCAAACTGCACTGCAGCTGCCCGCAAAACGAGTCAGAGCCCGCATGCCCCCGCGTAACATGTTTATCAAATTGAGTGTTTTTGACCTGCTCCCATAAAATATGTCTTTCCGTCTCGTTTGCGGGATCCAGTGAGTGTGCAGGGGAAACAAGCTCTCTCTGGGCCTTGCAGGTGATAAGCCAACTAATTCTGCTGTCGGATACCCTGGGCACAGCTCACCCGGTCTCCGGCAGGCCTGCTGAAAGTGGAAAGTATGGGCCGTTACTGCAACAAATTTAATATGTATAACTCGGTATGGATGTGAGTGACTTTGATGATAAATATGTGCAATGCATGTATACTCATAATATGTATCGATCTATGCTATTCTTACACCATCTATAGTCCCCGACCCCCTCCAAACGGCAGCGGGTCACACTTACCAGTAACCGCTGGATGAGCTCTACACCTAAGTACGTCGCCGATGCCGGGTGCGCTGCTGGCCCATGCGCTTCGAATTTATGGAGAGATATAGATACCCGCATGCGAACCGGTATGCGCCCGAATCTCACCCATATCTATGTCACGTCGCACGTATGAACACCTCTAGATTCCCGGAGGGCTACCTCCCCTACGACCAGGATGCTCTCACCTCGGTTTACCTCAAGGACTACACTAAGCATCCGTTATCCCGCTCGCAGCAGGTTAAGCGCGACTCCGCGCCTCTGCCTAGCGCTCCTTTCGACGGCACCACTACGACACGAGTAAGTTCGGATACACTTTCTGAAGTTTGACCAGTCACGAGTCTTGCACACTCAATGCGTGAGAGATATATGGACCGCTACAGCGGTTCCTCTGATCGTTCCAGCCGCGTAGGCGACGTAGAGTGGTCTTGACGTTGTTTTCCCGATTCGTATCGCTAGTATCTTCTGGATCCGGGACTGCAGGATCGTTCCAGATAAACCTCAAGCGCCGTTTCGGTTTCGGTCTCTGTGTCGGTTTGAGTCCTAGACAGTTCAGTTGCACCTGCCAGATCCATATTGACGTCCACATTTCCTTTCTCTCTGTATTCACAAAATCTAGGATGACTATAAGGCGTGGCCTCGTGTCAAGACCCAGAGCATGAAGCCAGCTCCGATCACTACTCAGGCAAAGGTCCCCTTCGACGGACAGACCAACTACCGTCAGGATTTTAGTCCCAAGCAGGGTGAAGTCCGCAAGCCGTTCAAGCCTGCAGAGACTGTCCAGGCAGGCCAGCCTTTTGATGGCACCTCAACCACGCGTGCTGACTACGTTCCCCACATCGGTGCCGAACGAGCTGTTCCAGTTCACCGTTCGCAGACAGCATCTACACTCCCCGAGGACCGAACATTCGCCACCGAGGCAAGCGCCAACTTCAAAAACTTGCCAGCCGCAGTGAGGAAGAGCTTCAAGCCAGATATCCACGCGCACCGCATTCAAGAGAACCGTGACTTCAAGACCGAAGCCAGAGCCTCATTCCACCCATTCGACGGTGCTCAGCGGTCAGCATCTTGCAAACCGCCCGTGACCAGCGAGCTTCTGCCCGAAAACCGTGACTTCAAGACTGAGACACATGCCAACTTTGACAACAAGGGTATTGCCAAGGTAGAGCCCGTTCGACCCCCACGAACGACTATCGAGAACTTGCCCTTCGATGGTACTACCACCACCCGAGCGGATTTCAAGAAGTTCGATGGCGTCAAGCCCGCAGAGTCATGCAAGCCCAAGGGTGTCGCCGGTTCAAACGCCCCGGAGAACCGTGACTTCGTTACTGAGAACCGCGGCCACTTCACTCAGAAACCTATTCCTAAGCGTGAGCCATATCCAAACAAGGAAGTTTACAATCCTAGCAAGGATGATCGTGACTTTGCAACCGAGGTCCGAGCGAACATGAAGAAGATTGACGGTGACCACCGACGTGCGCCCATCAAGCCCAGCCCCACTGTACAGCCCAACCTGCCGTTTGATGCTGCATCGACCCATGCGCTCGATTACCACCCTCACCCTGCTGCCGTGCGCAAGTCTTTCAAACCTGATGTTCACGCACACCGCGTTCAGGAGAACCGCGATTTCAAGACTGAGGCTCGCGCCTCCTTCCATCCTTTTGATGGTGCAGAGCGCGCCGTTTCCTGCAAGCCACAGAGCCTCGCTGATCTCCCACCCGAAAACCGTGACTTCAAGACTGAGACTCGCGCCAACTTCGATAACAAGGGCTATGCCAAGGCTGAGCCCGTAAGGCCTCCCCGAATCACCATCGAGAAGCTGCCGTTTGATGGCACCACTACCACACGAGCCGACTTCCATCGATTTGATGGTGTGAAGCCCTCAGAATCATGCAAGCCCAAGCTCACAGCGGGTTCCAATGCTCCCGAGAATCGCGATTTCGTCACCGAAAACCGTGGCCACTTTACGCCAAAGCCTTTGCGGCCTCGCGCTCCTTACCCCAACAAGGATGTCTACAATCCCACCGAGGATGACCGCGATTTCACAACCGAACTGCGAGCAAATATGAAGAAATTCGAGGGCAATCACCGCCGTGAGCCCATCAAGCCCAGCCCCACAGTGCAGCCGAATCTTCCCTTTGACGGTGCTAGCGTGCATGCCCTGGACTATCATCCCCACCCTACTTCTGTTCGTAAGTCATTCAAGCCTGATATTCATGCTCATCGTGTGCCTGAGAACCGCGACTTTAAGACAGAAACCAGAGCTTCGTTCCATCCATTCGATGGAGCTCAGCGCGCGATCTCATTCAAGCCTTCAGCGACAGCTGATCTCGTACCTGAGAACCGTGACTTCAAGACTGAGACACATGCCAACTTTGACAACAAGGGCATTGCCAAGGTCGAGCCCGTACGACCTCCTCGAACGACCATCGAGAACTTGCCATTCGACGGTACCACCACCACCCGCGCGGACTTCAAGAAGTTCGAGGGAGTAAAGCCGTCCGAATCTTGCAAGCCAAAGAAGGCTGATGCAGCTAATGCTCCCGAGAATCGCGACTTCATCACTGAGAATCGAGGTAACTTCAATCCAAAGCCCATCCCTCAGCGCGAGCCATATCCCAACAAAGAGGTTTTCAATCCCTCTCCCGAAGACCGCGACTTCACTACCGAAGTGCGTGCAAATATGAAGAAGATTGACGGTGACCATCGAAGGATGCCAACTAAGCCAAGCCCCACCGTGCAGCCAAATCTTCCTTTCGATGCTGCTTCCACTCATGCCTTGGACTTCCACGCTCATCCAACCTCGGTGCGTAAGTCCTTCAAGCCGGATATCCATGCACACCGAATCGATGAGAACCGCGACTTTGGAACTGACTACCGAGTCAACTACCATCGATTCGCGACCGATATTTACGCCTCCAATATGGTCCCCCACGACACTTCCAATCTCCGCAATTCCACATTCCGCTACCTCAAATAATTGAGGTGCACGTGTCGTAGGTGCAATTGCGTGTTTTTGTTAGCTTGGTGTTAGTTGGTTAGTCGCTCTAGGCTCTGTTTGTATACTGCTTCACGAGCCCTGCGTAGTGGCATGGTATCGTAACTGAGTGAATGGCGAACACATTGTCGCCCCTAGAGTTCATAATGTTCCTCATCACACACAATCATCCATTCCATTCTTTCCTTCCACTTTCTCGCGTCACTGCCGTGAGGCGCGGCGCTTTCACTACATCCAAATGGTTTCCTTTGTGATGTTCCATACTTGTTACGACATACACTCCTTGTTGCATTTCGTTTGGTTTCCTGTTGCTGCTCGAGCTTTCTTGGAGCTTTCATCGCTGTGACTCGAGTCTGAGTGAGCCGTGAGTCCGGTTATTACATGGGTATTCTAGTTGTTTTATTTATCTTTCAATGCCACCTTCTTAAAGACAACCCTACTCACTCAGGTTTAGAGATCGCGGGGTTGTGCGTTCTGTTGTTGAGCTTCGGCGTGCTCCTCTACGAACGAGAGCGATCCGCCTCGACCATCTGTGCAAGTGCATTTCTTGGAGCAGGTGCACTTTGCGCTTGTGCAGTCACACTCAAGACCCTGGCCGGGGGCAATCGATACATCGGCGCCACCGAAGTCGCAACCACACTTGAACAACGAGGGCTCAAGCGCGTTGCGAGGTGGCAGGTCAGCCTCTGAGGTTGAAATAGCCTCAGCGAAAGATCCGGTGGTGAAATTGGGGTCCTCAGCTGTGTTCTCGGATGACGCAGCAGCGTTGCCGTGTTGCTGCTGCTGTTGCTGCTGCTGTTGTGCAGTGATGCTGACCTCTTGTTCAAGGAACGAGTTCTTCTTGAGCAGCTTTTCGAGGTCAGGCACGGGGGTAGGCTTGTCCTCGATGAACGAGCTGCTACCTGCCGAGTAGACAATCTTGCATAGACACTCCTTGCGGCATCGGCAGTCGTAAGCCTGGATCGATTGTGGAGTAGATATCGCCAAGCAACGCGAATAGGTGAGTTGTGAGACCCGAACTGAGCAGATTTGGAGAGAGTTTCCGACTTATACAGCAAGTGAGAGCAGTGGAAAGCAGTCGCAAACGATCAGTAGGAACGTACGTCGCATCGACAGTTGAGTCCCATACCGTGGAACATATCCACAGAGCTCTTGAGCGCGGCCGCAGTGTCGGTCTGGGTGGTTGATCCCAGGACGACGCAGAAAAGTGCGGCTAGCACAAGGAATAGAGCACACCACGCGACTGTGGCAGGCCTATTCTGTGTCATCGCTAGATGCGGAGCAAGCGAAGTGGTGTATTCGAGGAGATGAGCATCGGAGTCCTCACATTTAAGCATTTTAATATTCTACTCGCTTGAGAAATTTTCTCGGTCGCTGGCCGGGGCGGCGTTTCCAGTGCTGTTCAGAGCAGGCATTAGGACAACAGACAAGATCTTTTGGCGCTGCATAGATGTCAGTGAGTATAGACGAATGGTTCTCGGATATGTGGGTGAGAACCAGGGTCATGGCCAGTTATCGGCATATCCCCAGTCATCCGTCTTCGTCAGGAATCGAAATCGGGACGCAACTCATACACCCGGAAGGCGAGACGCTCTCAAGCTTCCTCACCTGTTGCATCCACGAGTATCCGTCCTCCCCTGACGTTGATCTGACAGAACAGGCTCGGCATCCTTACATGCCCATAGCGTGTCCTGCACTGCTTCGGGGAGAGTTTCAGTAGCCCTTTGTGTATCTTCTCAAAGGTATTGCTTCGTGGGAAATCTGCGAGAGAGTGTCCAGTAGGTGTGGAATCCACCCGCAGTGTTCCACACTGAGTGCTCATGTAACCGTACAGGAGCCAGCCTCTATCCTAATCTCACTCGTGTGCTGGCAGCGAGTGAGCTGACCATCGGTCGACCGAGCGGTTGAGGGAGGCGAAGAGGCTGGGAACGAAAATATTTCGTCACCCCAGGCTCCGACGGCCGTTACTTTTGATTTGAACGCTTTCTGCAGTTATTAAGGTTGTAAAATAGGGGTATGGCTTGTGTGCGTTGATATAAAAATCACACGGCATAGTTTAAAGTGCGTATTAAACTCTAACTAACCTTACGCTGTGCCCACTACCTTTCGGCTATACCCTCAACAGACCCCGATAACTGGGCTCACACTATGGACGGCTTGGCACCCAGCGGCTCGTCGGGTCTCATGGCCAGCACATCGGCTGGCGCGTTTGGAGGCGGGTTTTCAACCACCTCTGGACCCACTAATGCCGTTACCAACTCATCCGGACTCGGACTGGGTGATGATGGCTTCTCACAAAAGGAGCGCGACCAGGCGACCTTAACCTCCGCCGCGTTTGATGCCCTCGAACGCGACTTCAAGGAGGTCTTGGACGAGGTACGTGATGCAGCGTTGTCTGCCTACTCTGCATGATTCTGTGGTGCTTGGGACTGAGTGTGTCCAGTGTGTGCATGGCGATACTAACAAGCGAAACGTTATGCCTTCTCCCTGTCTCTGTAGGTTGTTGGCGGAAAGAGTCTAGAGCGATTCCGAATCGAGTATGATAAGCTAGCACAGACACTCAAGAAGTCACAGGAGAACGAGGCTCGCTTGATCGAGAAATGCCGTGCTCTCACCGCGGAAATCGCCACGAATGCAAGCAAGATCCATACTGCGCTTCGATTGTCGGTCCAGGATCAGACCTCCATCTCCCTCCTCAAGAAGGAACTCGACAAGGCATGGCAAATTGTCAGCGATTCAAGCAAGCGTGAGAAACGAGCGAAGGAAACTATTCAGCGCCTGCAGGATGATATTCAGCGTCTCTCCCTGCTAGTTGACCAGGGTGCTGGTCTGAGCATAGGCCAAGAAAATGCCGTGAACGAATTGCTCAAGCTTAAGGAGCATCTACAGAGTGAGATCGAGAAACACCTCATGACGAACAAGCAGTTGCAAGTCCAGGTCGACGAGCTCACTGCTTTGAGGGACCAGCTCCAGGACCGCAACGAGGAACTGCTAAATCAGAACCGTCGGCTGTTGGAAGAAAAGAAGGATCTGCAGGCCCAGATTGCCCGAGAGAAGTCTCAACACGCGGCCACACAACAGGACCTGAAGGATACTCTGGCGCGACTGAAGCGAACAGAGGAGGAGCAGCAGGCTCGCAGCGAGAGTCAAATTAAGCAGATCAGGGACCTGACCAACTCATTAAATGACTTCCGTTCCGTCGAAAAGAAGCGTGATGAACTCAAACAAACCGTGGATCGGTTAAGCGCAGAGAAGGCCACGCTTGAGGAGCGTCTCAAGGATACGGTCGAGGGCCAACGCAGACTGCGCGAAGAAAAGACCCGCGTCGAGGCTGAACTTGCTGCTAAGAACAAAGAACTTGAACAGAGCAATCAACGTAACCTCCGCCTCGAAAACGAGAAACGCAAGCTCGAGGATGAGAGGCTAAGCCTGCAGCAACAGCTCGAACGTGGTGAGCAGTACAAGAAGTGGCTCAAGAAGCAAATGAAGTCCGTCCTGATGTCAGTTGAGGCACAACGACGAGACGCAGATGTCGACGAAGCGATGATCAAGGAGTTGAATCAGCACATTAAGAAGCTCAAACGCAGTCTGGAACTCGCAAACCAGACGAATATCGACCAGTACCAGTTGGTAGCTGATTCAGAGGTCATCAAGAAGTCATTAGAAGAGGACCTCCTGGCTCAAAAGGTGGAAGAGCAGCAACTTCGTAAGCGAGCGTACCAACTCGAGAAGGAGAAGGAGGCTGCCAATATGAAGGCCACTCAGTACCGACACATGATTGAGGAACTCAAGGAGTTGCTCAAGACAAAGGACATGCACATTAACGAGCTCTCGAAGCAGATTGTTGACGAACAGAACAAGTTCCGCCTGCAGCGCAATCTATACGAGCAGCTGCGCTCGGACCGTAACAAGTTCTCTAAACAACAGGCTCAGCAACGCGACGATATTGCCGAGATGCATCGTCGGTTCAAGATCATGGCGCACCAGATCGAGCAACTTAAGGAGGAGATTCAGAACAAGGACAACGCTCTTATCAACGAGCACTTTGCTTACAAGCGCATGCAGGCTGAGATGAAGGTTGCCCGAAGGAAGCTTGCCAAGCGCAAGGAAGTTTTGGCAAGTGCTGATCAGGTGCTCATGGCGCAAGATGCTGAGATTAAGGCCCTGCGTCGTCAGATCATTGAGGCTGAGATAGCACACCACAACCAAGAGCGCGCATACGAGGAACTTATGCAAGAACGTGATATTCTTGGCACCCAGTTGATTCGCCGAAACGATGAGCTTGCCCTGCTCTACGAGAAGATTCGGCTCCAGCAGTCGACGCTCAGTAAGGGTGAGATCCAGTATCGCATGCGCTTACAGGACCTCCGTGCGCTCAAGATTGCCATCAACAACCTGAAACAGGAGTTGCAGCTGCGTAGCCAAGAGGTTACGACTGTGGAGGCGCTCAAGAACGAGGTCTATCATATCCAGCGAGAATTGCTTCAGGAACGTACCAAGGTTAAGGCTTTGTCGGAGGAGTTGGAGAACCCCATGAACGTCCATCGATGGCGTGGCTTGGAGGGTAGCGATCCGAAGAAGTACGAGCTGATTCAGAAGGTACAAATGCTCCAGCGCCGCTTGATCGCCAAGACCGAGGAGGCAGTCGCCAAGGATATGAAGCTTGAGGAGAAGGAGAAGCTGTACCAAGCACTTAAGGCGCTGGTGGCACGACAGCCTGGTCCTGAGCTCGCTGAGCAGCTGAGCATGTACCAGAACAGCCTTAAGGACAAGACACGACAAATGAAGGCCTTGGCTGCCGAGCTGAACATGTTCCAGGCACAGGCGAACGAGTATCGCTACGAGGTTGACAAGATGACACGAGAGAATCAGGATGTCAAGCGTCGATTGTTCGAGCAGCGCAAGCAAGAGCAGGCTCTGCGAATTGCGCTCTCGGGTGGCAAGCCCCGAGCACTGCCTCTGAGGACGACTGATCCCTTGATTCTTCAGCAGCGCGCGTTCTTCGCAAATCACCCCAAGATCGTAGGTGGAGGGTTTAACCTCACGTCCACGGTTCCTTCTCGGGCGATTAGGAGTACAGTGCCCGCTGCTGCAGGCCAGGGACCTACTATGCTGGCAGTAGACGATCAGCAGCAGCAACAACAGCAACAACAGCAAGGACAGCAGTCCTACAGGCAGTAACCATGCAGCTGTGACTGAGTTTGTGCCAAGGTGAATAAACCATCAAACACGTGTAAAGTTACGAGACCTTATGTCATTAGTAAAATGATTAAGGGTGAGGGGACTGGGGTGTATCCAGAGCAGAAGTTGAGTCGTGGCATGAAAAACCTGGTCTTGTACTCTCAAAGCGGTATGTATACAGGACTGTGAAGTCTGAGTCTCCACGCGTGATTAAAGCTATCAGTGCGGGTCCATAATGCATACATCCGGATGCCTTCTGAAGAGAAGCTGCGGTGTGTATGCGCGTGTTTCCCAGCAAAACCTCAGGCCAAGTCCTGGTCCCGGCTCGGGTTGGAAGAAAAACGGTTGAAGAAATGGAGTAACGCCTCATTTTCTAGGTGTCTGGAAAGGTATATTCGCATTCCTGCGGGTGCCTACAAATTACATCATTCAATTGAATACCAACGGTGGATACTATTTTTATCATTTTAAATTCAGGTAAATACCAAATATCCTCTTAAAAAGGATCAAAAACTAAGGACTCAACTACAAAGCTGATCATTTGATACGGTTTCTGCTCGTTTGATCGTCACTACTCGGCGTTTCTTATCCACACTCACACGGCAATAAGTACAATGGCTACGCGTCTCTCCACCGCCAACGCTTCGTTAGCGAGCGGAGCCAGCAGTAGCACCGCCGTAAACCCTGCTCTCGCTGCGACACTGCCTTCTGCAGGCATCCCTCGACAGTCACCCAGCACTACCACCAACAACCAGTCACAAATTAACTCACAATTGCAAGCCGCAGGCGCCGCCACGACACTAACCGCCGTCCCAGTGACTGCAGCGGCGTCTATGCTGGGCGTCAGCCCCACTCTGACTCAGGTCCTATCAACAACTAACGCAGCGACTGGGTCGAGCTCGGCCCCGGCTTTCTCGTCAGCCTCAGCTTCCAACGCGTTCTCAGGCGCTGGCACGGCGAACCCATCGCAGATCGTGCCAAACCCATCCATTTCTGACCGACTTTCGTCGCTCTCTGCCAAATTTGAGGGCTTCCACCAGGAGCTGGACCTCTCACGAAATCAGAGGAAGCTGGACGACCAACGGAAACTGGCCGCACTGCAGAGTCAGATCAACTCACTGCGCGACTCTCTGACTCTCGAATCGAAGAACCGCGCCACCGCGATGAAGGCCCTACAAACGGTAAGTTCATAATGCCTCTGTCCACCTTGTTTCTTCGCCTGTGTTGTCGCATCTTATCGCTTTAAGCCCACCTCCTCCTCACGTATTGCAACGTACTATCTCTCATCTCTACCTTCTAGTGGCTTGAGGACCGCATCGAGCAGTGGGCCCGTGAGGTACAAATCCCACTCCATGAGGAGATCAAGGCACTGAGTGCTTCGGTTCAGGCCATTGCGACTCGTACCCAGAACTTGGAAATCATGCAGGAGAAGAACAAAAATCTCGTTCCACAACTGGTTGAACTGCGCAGCGCTGAGCTGCGACGGCAGATTGCTGAGTGCAAGATGCAGGTTGAACAGGAGCAGGCGCTGCGAGTTGAGCGAGAGAAGCGAGTCTATGCGAAGATCCAAGACCTTGGACATCGCCTTCGCGAGCAGCTCCTCGCAGAAAAGTCTTTTACAGATCGTCGTCTCAACGAGATCCGCGCAGATCTCTCACAGTCCACCCAACTTCTGCAGAGCGCTACCGAACGCGTTGCGCAACAGGTGTCTACACAGGAAGTTGAGCTTAGGACATCGATTCATCAGGAAGGCGAGACCCGAGCAGCTGCAGTGGATGAGCTCGCTCGTGCCGTTAGTCATTATGGCGCTGCACTCCAGGCTGGTATCAAGATAGTCTCGCAGTAGGGAGAGCTTCGGAAGTGACAACAATCACTTGCATGCATCTTTTCCTTGCGATCACTGTTGTAAGTCACCCAACGTCCTGTTGAACGAGAGAGTGTATCGAGTTCTTCAAGTCATCCGAATGTACCGCCTTTGTGTCGTTGGTTGCGCTAGAGCTAAATGCACAATTACGGACTGGAAGCGCCTGAGCTTCTTGCTTAGATTCTTAGTCTCCATCATCGCCCTCTTCCTTCCTCATTGCGCCCTCCCAGCTCTGTGCTACAGGGCAGATGGTCTCCTCCATCCGATTCGTACAGTAAATATAGCAGAAAGAAAGTAACAAAGATATGGTACATTGGTGTTGTATGGCATTGGGCGAATTATTAATCGTGTAATCACGGGGAACTAACGAAGGAAAGTTACGTGTCTTGTCAAAGCTGTCTACAATACACCTAATTGAGAGAGTTGTAGGTCTTGCTGCCGTCGACGCATTCCACACATCAACGACTACTGTACCGTGCATCCCGCGCGCTGAGGCGATGATGTCATTCTATACACATATTTGCCTCCGACCTGCCTGGGTTGACATCTCACTAGCGCTACCGCTCTGGGTGAGTCGTCATTCTGTCCTCAACTGGTCGTTCGTTCGCTGTACATTCCACATACAGAAGGACATGAAAAGGCGCGAGCTATTACACAAGGTTCGATCGCTGGAAGTGCTGCTGCAGTAGTGCGAGCTGCTTCTGTGGATCCTGCTCGTATTCGGGTGACGACATTGTGTCCTGTGTGAGCAATGCGACGAGCATCTTCTTCTGACTTGTTTCCTGCACCTCTCCGGCCAGTAGGAGCTCATCAAGCAGATAGTAAGCTCGGTGGAAGTTGAAAATTAGGTCGAGCTCGCACACGTTTAGGAAATAGCTATCCAGAGCCTCGACAAAGTGGTGAATCGTCTGTAAATGCAGCAGCTCGTTGTCTGAGGCATCAACAAACGTGATGAAAAAGAGCGAAGCATAGCGCTTGTAGATAATCTTGCCGTCCTTATAGTCAAGGAAATTGCATAGCTTCTGCTTGCGCTTCAGAACCTTGCCGCAAATCTCTCGGATCATCAACTGCTGCTGCTTCTTGTCGTACGCCGAGTACCACTTGGCCAGTCTCACCTTGCCTTGTCGGCTCACGAGCAGCATGCAGCGGATCATGTTGGGTCGCTCTAGACAATTAAGGTAGTGAAAACGATAGGGAATCAAAACAGCTTGTTAGCCACTGCATTTCTGATCACACACCACATCGCATATATCCCTTTTTCTACACTTTGCAAAAGATGATTCATTCCTTTCCTGTCCAAATTCAGGCCAGGACGGATAGCTCCAGGGGCTCTCTCATCGCTGCCGCTCCGCAGTCCGGGGTGGTGGAATATGGACTTGTTTCGTGGTGGATAGTCTCTCACACCACGAAAAGTCGCTCTACTTGGCATAGTTTCTATTGCACGATATCTCGTGATTGGTTGATTAGTGTGTGTATTTGATTCGAGAAAACAATTTCACTTCGGTGCACGATCCATTTTATCACACTTTAACACTCATGTCTGCCAGGGAAGATGTCCAAAATCCAAACCTGAACACGTCTCTGGAGGTTTCCAAGACTTCATCTGCTGAAAGTTGCTCGGGATCTCGCCAGCGGCACGACCCCGAGTCGCGACGACACCGCTCGCGCTCTCGGAGCCGCAGCAGGCCCCGTAGGAGTCGCAGCCGAAGTCGCAACCGTGACGCCACCTCCTCGAGGAATCGAGATTCCTCACGCCGGTCAAGGCGAAGCCGGAGTCGAAGCTCGAGCCGACACCGCCGCAGCAGCTATTCGAGCCGCAGTCGCAGTGTTAGTAGTAGCAGAAGTCGTAGCCGTAGTAGAGATCGCTATGGTTCTCGCCACATCTCGAAGCGAAGAGACCGAGACGATAGAAAACGAAGCAGAAGTCGTAGTCGCAGTCGTAGTCGTAGTCGTAGTCGCAGCCGTGGCCGAGACCGAGACGGGAGTCATCGCCGTGATCGGAACCGCAGTCGGTCCCGAAGCCACGATCGCCACAGAAGTGTTGACCAGGATAAACAGGCTCACCCTTGGGAGCAATCCTCTGCTGCCTTTGCTGCAGCCGCGCAACCTGGATCTGGCCCACGTCATCGCCAGCTGGTGAGCATCTCGGATGATGAGTCAGAAGATGAAGAGACGAAGATGAGACGGCTCGCTGAGGAGCGTCGGAAGAAGCGCGCTGAAATGCTAGCCGCTTTGGCCGCGTCTGAATCCCAGCCGACGGCACAACCACAGAATGCTGTGATTGGGTCCGAGCCTAAGACTGCCCAGGCAACACAGGAACCTACTAAGGTATCCAACCCACCTTTGACATCAACCTCTATATCGGCAAAACCTGCTCCATCCTCTGCTTCGCTTGCTGTTGTTGCTTCCCAGCGTGCCCCAAGCATTGTTTCATCGATACCTTCAATTTTAGAAAAGGTCGTCGGCGCGACGGTCGTTGAGGATATGTTCTCCGAAACGCTAGAGTCACATGGTGATGCCAAGCAAACAACTTGCGCAATCAGCATGTCTGATACAGGAGTTGGACGTAATATCACGCCAAGCCAGCAGGTCGATGCGCAAATCGCGGACCGTGAAGGCTATATCCTCTTCAAGCCTGGATCAGTACTAGGTGAACGGTATGTTATTCGCGGTGTACGTGGTCGCGGCATGTTCGCGAGTGTCCTTTTTGCGGAAGATACGCAGTGTGGCGGAAAGCCATGCGTGATTAAAGTCATCCGTGACAACGAGGTTTTGCGTAAGGCAGGACTGAAGGAAATTGAAGTCCTCGAGCAGCTGCGTGATGCTGCCAAGCGCCAGGGTGCTGAGCCCGAGCAGCGGTTCACAATCGGCCTGGAAGGCCATTTTGAGCATAAGGGTCATCTCTGCCTGGTGTTCCCGCCTATGCCTCTCAACCTCCGAGAGCTGCTTCGTGGGCTTGGCGGAGTAGGGTTCTCGCTCCCCGCGGTACGCAAGTGTGCGTATCAATTCTTCGTTGCGCTTGCACATTTCAGGCGGTGCAACATTATGCATGGTGATCTCAAACCAGACAACATCTTGACGGATCAAGACTTATCGACCATCCGTATTTGTGATTTCGGCACGGCTGTGGTGACGACCGACCGAGCGGACTTCCAGTTTTCAGAATATGCCGCAAGTCGTTACTATCGCGCTCCCGAAGTGATCCTGGGAATGGAGTATGACGAAATGTCGGATGTATGGAGCATTGGCGTTGTGCTCTTCGAATTGTTCACGGGTCAAGTGCTTTTTAAGGGTGAGTCGAACAACGAAATGCTCAAGTTGATGATGGAGATAAAGGGTGGTATGAAAAGGAGAATGATCCGCGCTGGTAGGGTAGCTCACAAGCACTTCGATCTAGAAACAGGTGCGTTTCTTGAGACTCGTATTGACAAAGTGACAGGTGAGCTTCTCCGCTATGCAGTGAATGTTCCCAGAGAACCAACTCGAGATCTTAAGCGCCTTGTCCAACGTTCAGGAACGATTGGACGCGATGAGGAACCACTCCTCCTTCACTTTGTAGATTTACTGCACAAGTGTCTGGAGCTCGATCCGTTGCACAGAATCCAACCTGCAGACGCTTTGCGACATCCCTTTATCACATCAGCGTTCGGTCAAAAGCTTGAAGCCAAGTAATGCATCGTCCGAAGCCCCCACGCTCATTCATGTTGAAAAGCTGCATTCCTCGAGGTTTATTTCGATGGGACTTGGAATCATTGAGATTATCAAAGAAACCCATCCCATCCTTGACTGCGAGATCATTAAATACAAACGTAAACGTTGTGTAGACTATGTTGTAGTGAGTTGAGTGCATACAATGAACGTATCGGAATTGACTCGGTGGCGATGCACATCTAACAAGCGAAGGAAGAGCTTGATTATACCCTTTTCGCGGGTGTGGAGGTTGGAGTCGGTGTAATAATTCCGAGGGCCTTGTTGGCTGCAATAATCTCCTGCTTTGTGAGGCGATCGTTCGCCCAGTATGCACTCGACGTGCGCTTCCTAAATCGGGGTCGTTCCTTAAATCCAGAAAAGATTGCATTCAGATCGCAACTCTTCACCTCAAGCGGAGGGAAAATAATGTCCGGATCAGCAGTGAGCTGCATCATATGCATCTTAACAACCTTCTTCATGTCGCGCGCCCACTCGGGAATCTTGTGCTGGCGCAGAGGATCATTACGATCAAATTCATCGTCTGAATTGTCGTACTCATGATCCGTAAGCTCGTAAGTGTCCTCTCGTCGTACAGGTGGAGTTCTCATATTGATCAGGCGATTGAGGGCACGAGCATACGTTTCATGTGCTGGGGCGTTAGGCGTAGCGATAGCAGACGCTGTCTTCGCAGTTGCAGGGGTTGCAACCGCTGGTTGCTTGGGAGCTGCTTGAGCTGGCTGTTCAGGGGGCTTTGCCGTCGGATTCGAGCGTCGAGCCTTGGATCCGTTGGAAGCTGGACTGCGATCCGCGTTGAAGGATGTGTTGGCGCCCGCCGACTTGACCAAACTGATATCAGGAGCAGGCATCGCCTCGGCCGACTTAGCTGACGCAGTGGAGCTGCCAGCCTGAATGACGACAGGCTTTGCTGCGGCTTCCGAAGTCGGGGCGGGCACGGTGGTCGCAGATGTGCCTTGCTTTTGACCGCCGCGGATAACAGGCACACCTGCCGCACTTGCCGCTTGTGAGGTGCTCAGGACGGAAGCGGACTGAGCAGTGGCAGTTGCACGAATTGGGGCAGCCGCTGCTGCGGCGGCGGTTGGCTGAGGGACTTCGGGCACCGTTCGAGTTTGCCCCAGTCGGCCCTTCGCTTCCTCAACACGTGCACGAAGGGAGGATTGCATCGTGGTTGCACCTGTTGTCTTGGCCTGCTCTGTTGTCGTCTGCGTGAAGCTTGCTGTCGCGTCAGTTGCCATTTGTGTTGTGTTCTGGGTGGATGCCTCGGTAGCTGTAGGAGCCGAAGCAGCAGGAGCAGCAGGAGCAGCCGTAGTTGGCTGAGCTGGCGCAGCGCTTGTGGTGCTGTGGAAGCCAGGGAGGAGATTTCTGAGTCGATCAAATAACGATAGAGGCTTCTCCCGCGGTGCGGGTGCAGCTGCAGTTGTAGATGCAGCCGTGGATGAAGACCCGGTCGCCTTAGCCTGTTCTTCAAGCATCTGCTGCTCAAGTCGGTGCTTGGCAATAAGTTCAATGGCGTTACCAAGCTTTGTCGTTTGCGTGATCGACTCAGTGATCTGTCTTGTTGGCTGCTCGACCTCATCCCCTCGCGGCTGCGGGTCTGGTATAGCCTTAGCATCCTCAAATCCTGCGTTTCCTTCGCTGTCAAGGCTTGTGCGAAGCGCCGGCTTGGGCTTGAGCGCTTGCATATCCTCCTCGATGGAGTTGTCTGGTTCATTGGCAGCCATATGGAAGACAGGCTTCTTAAGGTCAGCTGGTGCAGGTTGCGCCGAGATAACTGGGGGTACCGCGCCATTCTGAGGGATGGTCGACATGATAGTTGCAGCTGCCTCCTGGACGCCGGTCTGCTGGCCGATGATTGGTGAATTGACCAAGGCAAGGTACATCGAGTCTTCCTCGGGTCGTCCTGGGGTTGCATGCGACTGGATGTTGCCCGTGATCTTGGTGCCATTGGCTGCAGCTCGGATGGGCGATAGGGCATTAAGAACTGAGAGGGAACCAATACCGTTGGCAGTAGGAGTCGATGGGATGGGCAGTGGTGCAAGGGCATTGGGCTTGGGCAGAATTGGTGTAACATTGGATTCCACAGCTGGGGCTGCCTGCAGTGACTGAGCGGTTGCGCCGGTTGGGTTGGAGGGTGTGCGAGGTGCCGCTTCCATTGGCTTTTCCTGGGACGCTTCGTTGTCCTCGTGAGCACCCTGCTTGCTTGCTGCTGCCTCCTTGACCGTCGGGAGAGGCGACTTGACCGGTTGTTGAGACGCGGGCTTTGCGACCTGCATCTCTCGGCAGGGTGTGGGAGGGGGCAAGGGAACCTTCAGAATAGTGGGCTTGTCCGTGAAGCCGCTCTCATCGAGTGAGCTATCGGCGCCTGCATTCTCTGTGTTTACATTCATCGGAGCGGCGTTGCTGGAATTAAGCAGCGACGGGGGCTTGTTTTCGTCGCTCAAACGTACACGCTTTTCGGACGCGCGAGCGGGAGCCTCATGCTCTGCGATTGCCGCCGCTACTGTTGCCGCTGCGGTTGCAACTGCCTTTGCAGACGCTGCTACAGCTGGGGCCTTTGGAGAGGCGGGCTGATTCTCGATCCTAGTTGTCATTGCGACTGCGGAGGCTGGTGCAGCAGCGGCTGCTGTTGGTGCGGGAACTGCAAAATTCTCCTTATCCGCAGGGTTCATCTCGGACATTGACACCTTGTCACTGCTTGTACGCTTGACTCCAATGGGCACACTGCTGGTGGTGCTAGGGGCCCCCGCGAGAACAACGAGAGAAGCACGGCTCGTGGGTTGGTGCAGAGCATTCGAGTCAACTCCAGCGCCCAGAGTGATACCACTGTTGCCCTTGCTGCCAGGGCCTGGCTGACTCGATACTGCTCGAGTGAGAATCGCATTGTTGGAGGAGACTAGATCACTGAGCCAAGCGAGGTTATTCTCATGGATGTCCTCCAGATGCGAAATCCGCTGATTCGCCTTGTTGCGGATGTCAGAGAGGATGCCGCGCAGATCCTCGCGTTTCTGGACTTGTGCCATCTGCATCTCTTTATCACGTGAGTTGCGGAGCTGACACTGGTTCAGTGGCTGGCAGACGTGTGCAGAGTCTCGTGTTAGTGAGTGGTTACCCTGACCAGCGCCTTGTGGGATGCAATGCGATGCCACGCGAAGGACTCTAGATTAGGGAGTTGTGAGCGAATAGGAAACTGAGATCAGTTCTTTGACACTATATACAGTGGGATTTGGACTATCTTGCCCGGCAAGTCAGCGTCCCGCAGGCGATACCAGGTCGCAGCTAATGAAATCGAGTTGGGTCGTTGCAGGAAACGAATAGATCTCGGGGCCATCCAGTGAGTGCTTTGGTTGGATCAACTGAGAGCAAGCTTAGAAGGAGCGTGCATATGTGAATAAACCGCGATCCAGTCCCTGCACTCGCTCTCAGCCGCGCTGCACTCGCCCAAAGTCGACGCTGTTTTTCCTCCTCCACCCGTTTTCTGAAACGTCTCAAGTGAAAAGTAGCCGTTGGATTTTTGGGCGCGGTCCGGGCTGCAAACTCGCAGCATGCTGCATATCGACACGATAACTGACAAGATACACCACGAGAATCTCAGGCGTGCATCCACTGAACACACTCGTGAGGCTTTATGCAAATATTGCATTTAATCTCATGAACCCACCCTCTCACTGTGTGCTGTTTTTTTAGCCACACTTCCCACTCAGAGATCGCCCAAATCGGAGTGATTGGAGCGAATAGATCATCTTCACAAGTATATTCGTGATAGTTCGAGCTTACAAGACGTATCGGTAATGTCACATTTGGATCCACAGTTTCTCGACAAGCTGAGCGAAGACCACAAGCGCGAGCTCGATGCACTCGTGGCGTTCTTCAGAAGGAATGTCCAAGCACTCAAGCAAGAGATCACTCGAGCGATACGTGACGAGTCAGATACACTCACGGTAAGCTTGTATACCGTTGAGGAAATTACTGCAAAGCTTGCCTCACTTCAGGACAGCATCAATGCCCAGGTCCACAGCGAGTTTGAGCACTATCTCAATCAGGTAGGTATAGACCATTTTCAACCCGAAGAGCACAACGGTCGCAGACATCGCGCTCGGCGAAGGCGAGGTGCTCCAACCGTGATGGCTCTCTCTGAGATATTACGTGACCAGATATGGGACACTACTCTGAATTATCTGGTAACGTTGCTAGGGATTGCCCACTCGCAATGACCTTGCTCAGAGGGTCCGATGAGCGCAATCGTCCTGGGCTGCTCACTTGATGTTGGTGCACACAAGTGAGGAGTAATCCCCCGGATGTATTGCATCTGAGTGATGAACAGTGCGCCACGCTAACTTATGATTCATTTCTCAACATCTCCTTGTCCGTCTAGTTTGCACTATGTCTCGCACAACTGTTCCTGCAAGCTGAGGGCCAGAGTGTAACCATGCACTTGGATCCCAACCGATTGGACGACGCGTACGTACCTTGTCATGGCCTTCGGAGTGTGTGACGGCCTGCCCAGTCACTAAGCTCGCTGTTCTGCTCCTATGTACTCCCTTAGCTCACCCGTTATCGACATCAAACTCACCTGCTCATATAGTCAACTTCTTGCAGCGCTCCGCGAGTTCGGCGTGGGAACCAGCACCCGCGCTCTCGAAGACTTGGGCAAGCGTAAGCTGAATCAGATTTCCCCCATCGATGCAAATCTTGTCGCACAGTTGAAGACTGCCGAGGGTAAGGCTGCTGATCTGGAAGAACGTGTCAAAGCCCTCGAGGCCCAGCTCGCCGACAGTCAGCGCAAGAACCAGCAGCTTGAAGCGGAGAATGCGGCATTGATTCGTCAAAACCAGAATGTAAGTTTGACGTCTCCACCGGTATCTCTTTTGCGCCTCTTAGACTTGTCGATATCCTGTGCATGTCCGGTCACTTAGCGAGTCTGATAATCAACACTTTCACCCATGGCGCATTCACCGAATTACATCTCCTTTTTAGCTACATGCAAGTCTTAAGGACGAACTTGTTGAGACCCTGCAGGCTGAGATTAATCGCCTCAAGGAGCTCAATGCGTCCGAGCAAAAGCAAAGCGCAGTCACGTAAGTTACTTCGCTTAGCCTCTGTTCCTCCTAGAATTCATCCGCCTTCCTCTACAGCTCATGCATGGACTCTTATCTCTCACTCGGAAGCTCACATTCAATCTGTACCACCCGTTTAGCATCTCTGAGCTCGAGCAGCAACTCAAGGCGGCCAAGGCCGAGCTGGAAGAGAAAGTCCGAGCCACGACACAATTCCAGCAACTGCAGAAGCTCATGGTGACAAAGAATGAGCTGATCAACACCCTTCGCGAACAGATCAAGTCTCTTCAAGCTGCTGCAGGCTCAAGCACGAGCCGGTAATGAATGTGTGGATGAAAGAATGTAGTACATCTCCAGCTGATATGAGTTCTCCATCAGAAGCCTGTAGAACCCATATTCCGTAGTATTTCCAGTAGATTTCGTTATTATTGCATGATTCCCATAGCGTATCGGAATAGCCTCACCCACCCTATGCTTCCCTTCCGTTGCTTATTGCTACACGACTAGCACATATGCATACAACCTCAGTGTTCAACGCGTAGAGTCGCCAGCGTAGTGGACGAATCCCGGTGGATGGAATTGACTTGCAACGAATGCAACTACAATTTCTGAAGGTGTATTTCTCGTGTGCTGTCAAGTTTGGCGTTGTATATCATGACAGGTATCATGAAGAACATGCGTTAAAATCGATGTAACCGGGTTACACTGTGGTATGATATGCTGGACCGCAGTTATTCCCATTTTTCCATTCGTCCGCTTTAACTCTTCGTGATATCTCACTGTGCACGGGCGTAAACCCCTCTAATTCTCACTTTTGCCATACCTTCCACTCACACAGGTCGAGCCTCGATATGCTTCCGCAGGACCGAGACCGCGGAGGAGAGGCTCAGCACAACAGGTTCTCGGGTAACGCGCTCGAGCCGGCGTCTACGTCAGAGCGCATTTCTCGCGGTGGAGTGCTCGACGACGAATTGGCCGAGTTGTTTGATGACAGTGACTTGGATATTGCGGCACCCAAGAGCAATGCAACGCCTTTAAGTCACCCACTTGCTAGGGACGCCAACACGACCTCGAGCGCAACGCCTGCTGCTCAGAGTCCAGCTGGGACGGATTCTCCCAATCAGCCTCGAGACCCTCTTTTGTCGTTGTTTGGTGATATTGCGGCAGAGGACAAGGACGTAGAAATGACTACTCGACATGTTACGTCGAATGGCTCGATCCCTACATCGCCTGTACCATTGGCCGGAGAGGCCAAGGAAAGCCGACACGACAGCTCCTTGGGCGTTGAAACGTCGCAAACGCCTCGTTACGCCAGCACACGTGAGCCGTCCCTCCTCGTCGCTGCGCGAGAAAAGCAACTCAAACTAGCTAGCGAGGCCAAGGCTGCGCAAAAGAACTCAGACGCCAAGAACTCTGAAGACGGCTCGTCTTCCAATTCGGGTTCTAGCGGGGACGTCATCCTGGTCGATGAACATGGACGTCCCATTGGAAAGCCGATGAAGACTCTCCAGGTTATGATCATTGCATACGTTGCATTTGTTAACATCCTTGCATCTGTCATTATCTTCCCTTTTTTGCCTTTCTTCGCAGCGATGTTCTATCCCGATGTTCCTACCTCTCGGATGGGAGTGTATATCGGTATGCTCGCCTCCGCATACTTCCTCGGCGACGTGATCGGCTCACTCATCTGGGGTCGTTTTGCAGACACGTATGGTCGTAAGCCTGCTGTTCTAATTGGTTTGCTCACCTCGCTCTCGGGTCTCATGTTCTTCCCGTTCTCGCCTCAGTACTGGGTTGCAGTCGTCGTCCGCTTCCTTTCGGGTCTCCTGTGCGGCAACAATTCATTGACCCGAACAATGATTGCAGAGCTGTGCGACGATTCAAATCAGCACCGCGGCTTCTCCATGATTGGTCTAGCCACTGGTATGGCGCGCCTTGTTGCACCGGCGATCGGAGGATTCTTGGCACTACCTGCGCAGAAATATCCACGAATCTTCAAGGACACTATCTTCGAGACCTTCCCTTACTTCCTTCCATGCTTCATTGGGGCGGTCCTGACATTTATCTGCATTTTATTGGTGATGTTCTATGTCGATGAGACTCTCCCACCTAAGCCGGTACCACGCTCCAATCCTAATGAGCAAGAGATGGTGGAAAAGCGATCCGGCCAGGTGGGCCAGCAAGAGAAGAAAGCCGAGGAATCGAAGGAACAGAATCTGCTGGATGTTGTCACTGAACCCGCCGTGCTCAACATCCTTGTCGTATACTTTATTCACTCTTTTGTGGGTGTCATTTCCCACGAAATTATTCCGATGTGGGTTGTCAACAAGAAGGAAGATCACGGATTTGAATTCGATACGAATCAGATCGGCACTCTCGCCACACTTGTTTCACCATTCCAAGTCTTGTTCCAGGGCTACGTTTATCCTGTTTTAGCAGAGCGCTGGCTCTACATCAGGCTATTCAAATATTGTGCGATTGTGTATGGTATCGCCCTCTTCTGCTTACCTTACGTTTCGCTCCTCGCTTACTCTCCTGCCTACATCCTGTGGCCATCGTTCATCTGTGTGCAAGGTATTGCAGTGTGCGCGCGAATTGGTGCATTCACATGTATTTTCGCGCTTCTCTCAAATTCTTGTGATAAGTCGGTTCGAGCCTCAATCAACGGTATTGGACAATCCGTTTCTAGCGCAGGACGCATGCTTGGCCCTACCGTCGCAGGTGCCATTTTCTCTTGGAGTCTGAATAATGGTCTTGGATACCCCTTCAACTATCACTGCCTATTCTTACTTCTCACCATTTGCTGCGGATTGACATACTTCTCTGCCATGTACATGCATCCAGAGCTGGACTACCAAAAGCACACCGCGAAGCAGCTGCTCGCGGAGCGTCTGAAAGCCGAGGCAGCTAAGGCGCGCGCGCAGCTCACTGGTGTAAGCGATTACAAGCCGGCGGGTAAGCGACTCGTCCGCGTGGTTGTTGGTGACAAGGCTGCAGATGACGATGATGACGACTCTGAGGACGCCGGCCAATCGTTACTCAGCCGTCCTAAGATCCGCTGATTGCTAGACGCGACAGCGCAGGGCTCGCGCGCTTCTCCAACATGGGCTAATTGTAGTTTGCTAGGTTGTTCAACCGTTTATTGCTATGTTTGATTAGTGTACTTACCATAAACTCCAAAATTAACAGGCTTCATAAAATGATGTACAATGGCTACGGCTATTGCGGAACGAACACTCGGCCGCCTTTGCTGCGAAGAACATGGATTTCTGCCTTGAGTGAGTCAATTTCCTTCTCCTGAAGCTGCACTAGGCGAAGCAGTTCGCGACGCTCGGCATCAGTTTGCTCGTCCACTGGAGACGAGTCGGTAACGTGCACACTCTTGGTTGACTTGTTAAGCTGATACTCGAGCTGATACTGTGCTTGCGTAAGCCTTGCAACACGTTCGAGCCAACGGGTGTTCTCGCGAGTAACCTCAGCCAATTCTGCCTTCGCTTCATTAACACGAGCATCCCAGTAGGCCATAGATCGAGCGGTTTCGGCTTCTGCCTCTTTGAGTTGCTTCTTAAGAGCATCCGTCTTCTCATCATCATCGAGCTTGGAAAGCATGTCCAGGTCAATGATTTGGCCGAACTTAAGAATCTGAAGCTCCTCGCATTGTCGGCGTTCAGCCTCGATCTCCTTTTCTTGGATATCAAGGTCGGAGCGGTACTTGGCGCGCAGGTTACGCAGCTCGGTAACCGTAGACTGCAGCTCCTGCTTGATTGCACCGAGCTCCAAAATACGGCGTGCCAGCCGCTTTAAGCCACGCGCCGGGAACACTAAGGCTTGTGTCAACGTACGTGGCAGCTGTCCCTCTGGGGTGAGAACCTCGCGGCAAATCTGACTCAGACGCAAAGGTAAGACGACTTCAATCTGGTTCAGAGCGCGCTGCTTCTCGCTCTGGTAGGCATCGGCCTCGTTCTCAGCGTTTTCAAGCTCACGCGCTAAAGAACGACTCTTCTGCTCGAGGCGATCGTGCGCTCGGTTCAATTCAGCAATTTTCTTCTGCAGTTCCTCGCGCTCCTCCTGCGTACGGATGCGATCATCACGAATCAAGATGACATCTTCATACGTGGATTCACACCCAGCAGGGCAGGCCTCATCTTCATCTTCTCCTCCAGAATCGCCGTCATCGTCCCCATCTGCATCTTCTTCGTCGTCGTCATCGACATCGTCATCGACGTCATCGTCATCGTCGTCGATTCCACCACTTCCGTCCGCGCCAGCCGCACCCTTGCGCTTGCGACGCTTGGTACGTTTGGTCTTGCGTTCATATAAGCGTTGCAAGAATCGTGCTTGGTCTGGTTTTTCAAGCTCCAGAATGTCTTGAATGCGCTTGTCAATGAGGAGGCTCTTCTCTATGAGACTCTTGACCTTCTCGCTTTCAGTCATGAGCTCATTCTTTAGTCGAGCCATTTCAGCTGCGACTGCTGTTTGCTGACTCTTGAGCGCATTGATGTTGCGGCTCATACGCAGCTCGGTAGCTTCGAATGACTTCAGTAAGCTGACCTCTTCATCCATGGTGATGAGGCGTAAATCTGCAATCTTGAGGTCCACATCAAGTCGCACCTTCTCCATGCGCAGTTCAGCTACCTTTGCGTCGAACTCCGCGATAGCCTGCTCCGCCTGAGTGATCAGTTCCATGCGTTCATCCTCCAAGAACTTGCGTTCGAGGCGTGCCTCAGCAAGTTCCAGCTCACTTTTCGGAATCATTGCAAGCCTTTCTGCGTGCATATCACGTCGCTCCTGCAAAAGCAGTACACGCTCAGCAGACGCGGCAAAGTTGAGGACTTGGGAGGTGGGACCGAAACCGGTGCCTGCCGTTGCTGCTAGATTGCTCAAACTATTACCGATCAACGTTGGTTGTGACTGAGCCAACGCGTCTGTCTGCCGTACGGTTGCAACACCGGCAGTAGGCTTGTCACCAGAGGGGGCGCCTGCCACTGCCTGCTTGCTCGCTTCCGCTTCGGTGCTGGGCGTGGTGGTCACTTCATCCGCAAAGATGTTACGTTCTTTGTTCGCACTCGCGGCTGCCGCAGCGGCCCGCTTCTCACCCTCCTTATACTGGACAAAAGCTTCCAGATCCGCATCTGTGAAGTAGTCCCGCTGCTCAGGCCACTCTGCAGGGTCCAAGCACGGCATGAACACGGGTTCATCAATGCCAAGAGCCTGATTTAGCTCCGCAATGCGAGCACTATCCATGCACAACCTCTGCACAAGAGCACGCTTCTCATCACGCAGCTTCAGGAAGCGTTCATTAAACTTCATCTTCAACAGGTGAGTGGCGTACTGTAGTGTGCGAATTGCATTGCGCTTGCTCTCAACATCGACTCGGCGAGATTCTGGAACACGGAATTTGGGGTCGCTCTTGAGCTTGTGATCACCGGTGTTCTTTCGGAACTCCGCAATCAGGGCCCGGTCGCCGGCGGTTGGACTGTCCTTATCCGGTCGTTGTTCAAGATGCTTCTGGATTTCAAGTCGTGTTGCCTTCACTGCGTCTGCAGCCGAACCCTTCTGAGATTGCTGCTGTTGTTGTAGCTGCTGACGCCGCTCTCGCATGGCACGGCGCTTACGGCCCTCAATCGTCGCCTGCTGGAACACCTCAGCGTCTGAGCTTGAACCAAGCAAGGGTGAAGTCATAGACTTCAACTTTGCACCGGCACTTTTGCCTGCGCCATCCGCAGTCGTAAGTGTGCCGTCCAAGCGGATATCAACTCCACGACGCTCACGCTCGGCGTCCTCTTTCAAGCGAACGAAAGGAGCGAGGAGCGATCGATCGGTGGGGCGAAGCATATCGAGGCTACCGCCAGAAGTTGGTCCATCCGGGTTGTTGTCAAAGTCATAGTCCATGTCATCTTGGAATGCTGAAGGCCCACCCATGGCGCTGACCAACGCCTTGGCATCCGTAATGACGGATTCCACGGCCGGTGGTGCTGCCGTGGCTCGGTATGAGTGCACACTCAAGCCAGAGCGGAAGCTCTTGAGTTCGATTGACTCACAAACGACATTGCGAAGGAAATATTTGCGCAGCTTTTCAAGAGCAATCTTCTGCTTCTCACTTTCCCACGCCATCTCATTTCGAACTTCTTGGACGCGTTCAGCGGCCTCCTTCTCAAACTGCTGCTTGAGGCGTGAGTCAAGTTCGAACTCCGAACGAGGCAGCTGCTGAGAGGGATCTAGGGACGCATTCTTCTTCAGCAAATATGCGAATTCCACACGAAGTTCAGCAATCTTTCGACGAATGTGTTCCTTCTTTTGTTCTGCTGACTTCATTCGTTCATCTTTCTCTTGCTGCTTCTTGGCCTGTTCGATAGAGTAGTAATTAGAGTCGAGAATATCGGCCGCATCGTGCTCTGCAATGCGATCATCTTCAACGAACTCGCTTGCTTGTGGAAGGGCGATGGCAAGCGAGGCTCGATAACGATTGAGTGGTTCCATATCTCCCAAGGCTGCAGCCTCCTGTGCGGCTTGAAGTTCCTGTGCCCTTGCTCGTCGCAGTTCCTCAAATGCCCTCTGCTTTGCGAGCTCTTGCTCACGAGCTGCACCGAACTTGCTTTGAATGGACTCTTCGCGATCTACCATTTGCAAGGCAGATTCCATATCGGTCAAAGTCGCAAAGAATGTACCATCCGCCGCCAGAGAGAGTACGATTCGATCATCAAACGTTGTTGTCAGGCCCGTGGGTGGGATCACACCGCGGAAACCATCATGCGGATGCAGATGGAAGTAGTATGCAGGGTCAGACAAAGGCTTGACCACGACTGAGCCGGTGCGTGAGCCTACCAAAAGGAGGTCACCACTGGTGGAATAGGTCAAAGAACTTACAACACCCAGGTCAGCACCCAGGTACGTAGATTTCGTTGGCTCATCTGATCCAATATCACACTCATACAGTGTTTCGTATTTGGCGTTCGGCGAGACTAGCTCAGCGACAAATGGGTTCAGGTTGCGGTCGCCCTTAGAAGTAGGCGCAAACGCAACGTAGAAAGGATGGTGCCCTGGTGCGTACTGTGGCTGTTGATTCTGCTGACCGAAACGATCAATTGTTGGCTCATTCTTAATGTAGAGCAGACTGCAGATAGCATCATCGCGTTCGTCAGGGACGTATTCCTGGTTGATTGGTTCCTCGGTCGATTCTTTCGCATCACCGTTCGCCGCCGACCCGTTCTCGCCTTGCTTGCCCTCTTGTTTCTTGGAGTCACTCGACTCGGATTCAGTCGGGGTAATCTGCTTCAGGACGCGAATCTGCGGTCGGTATGCAATCTGGTGAAGCTGAATTCGGAACGTCTCGCGAGATGCAGGGTCGGGGAAGTGAGAAGGATCGGGACGTTGAATCTGATATGCGACTGACCCACTACCGAAGAGGACGAATTGGGAATCGGGGGACCATTGCGGAGAGATGATGGGAGGCGGGAAAGTCACGAAACCAAGTGGAACGTAGCTTGTTGCGCGAGACTGAACCTCGAAGAAGAAGATGTTACCTTCGGTATCGACAGAGACAAGTTGGGTGCGATCCGGCGAGAAGGCCAAAGCGTGCACAGGTGCACTGTGTGGCTTGAAAGCGTTAAGCAAGCCGAATCCACTCGCGGTACGCTCGAGAACACGCACAACACCGTCAGAGAAACCCGCCAAGAACACACGTCCATCGTCGTCCAATCCAGCAGGCGCACGGATGAGCGTTGTAACTGCCGTTGGGAACTGTCGTGAGTAAATAGACTTCCCTTCAAGGATATCCCAGAGACGGATGACACCTGTGCTCGAACCAGTGATCGCAGTGTGCGTGCGTCTAGAAGCGAGGACCGCGGTATAAACACCCGTTGAGATCTCGAAGACGGGCTCCAGAATGCCCCCCTTGATGGGGAGCTTGTACAACCCTCCATTCTTGTTCTGGATCAGCCAGTGGTCGTCTCCGCGCGTCATTGAGACAACACTGAAGTTGGGACCGAGCGAAATTTCTGAGCTGGGAGCCAACTCGTACTTGATATCGTCAGGCTGAGCGTACTCGAATCGCTCGACTGCCCAGCGACGGATAAAACCGTCAGCACCGGCTGTGACGATTTCGCCACCTTCCAGCGACACATGCTCGATGATACCATCGTGACAAGGCTTGTCACCTGGTCGCATCAACTGCAGTTGAATGAAGTAACCATCCCAAAGAAGAATGTGACCCTTCTCGGTACCGCACACAACTTTGCCGTCAGGAAGCTCAGCATAAGCCGAAATGTCCGCTAACTCTACGCTGCCGAATTTACCAATCTGACCCTGGAGCTTAAGACCCGTGAAAGTGTTGGCAACCTTCCAGAAACGGATATGCCCCTGACCGCTGGTAATCAGTGAGCCCTCAGTGTAGGGGGAGAAGGTGACGCGAAAGACTTCTTGTGAAAATGCCTTGGTCTTGAGGACAACGCGTTCGGATGCCCAATCCCAAATGACCAAGCTGTAGTCCGGGTCGCCACCAACTGAAGCGAGACTAGTTCCCGAGGGACTGAAGTTGATCGAAGCATATGAGCGCTCCGTGCCCCCAGAGAGGATACGCACAACTCGCAGGTCGGGCCAGCTGTAAATGTAGATATTGGGCTTGTAGCCGCGCTCTGCAACGGCGAAGAATCGTTTTGTAGGGTGCACCGCGATACTACCGATACCACCGTTCTGGGACTGATCTCGTCCGTGAATAATATCGTGCTTTCCAGTGTAGAGATTCAGCGTTTGTACCGTGTGGCCAACCGCAAAGATGATCACGTTGACGTCAATATAATGAACGTTGTAGCGGCGGTCCCACTCCATACCGAACGACTTGTGCATTTGAACACGATCCGGTGGGAGCTCGTAGGGTCGTACATGACGTGTGAGTTTGCCCTGACCCTCCACATAGGTCATGCTTTCCAGAATCGCCTCGATGTCCGTTGTGGCCATAGCACCGTTCAAGTCCATGCCGTCACCCGACGAGGATCCAGGTCTGTGCTCTTGTTCAGAGTGGGCGTACAGGTCCGAATATCCTCCAGCGTGCTGTTTGTGCCGATGTTGGTGATGGTGCTGATCGTCCATTTTTCCGCCTGTTACGGAGCTGAGGCGATTGACCTCATGAATCTCCTGCATTTTCTGCTCGCGGTCGAGACCTTCCATCGCCGCCGCCAATGCGAGGCCATGGCTCGTATCCCCATCTACCTCCGCCACGAGGGGCTGGGTCACCACCGTGATGGGAACCGGCACAGGGCCCTCCTTCGGTGGCTCAGACTCGGTCGACATGCGAGACTCGAGACTAGATTGGTTTAATGGGTGGATGTAACGCACTGCTGAGTTCAATCTTGATATGAGGGTGGTCTCACATGCCAAACATGCGCATTTCCGCTTGCTCGAGCAAAGGAAAAACGGAAGCCCAGGTGAATATGGTTGAATTTCTCACCAATTGTAAAGCTTTGTAAGGTCAGACCGGACTGGAACGGTAGACCCATGAATGCTTGACACGCCCACTAAACCACACCGAAAACACACTGGGCCAACCCTCCGAAAACGCACTCGAAATACTACCACTTCGTTTCCGTTTTTCCTTCCTCTGAAATTTGAAAAACCGGTTTGAAATTTCCGGGCCCGGACGGATGCGGCTTCGAGGACACTCGGGCCTCGGACTGCACTCTCGAGCTGCGCCCACCGTCATCCCATAGGATGTTAGGGCCTACAGTCACAATGCAGGTATTTCAGTCGAATGTGTACTATATTCCAGTTTTTCCATGCTGTAGCTGTGATACCGCTGGGCGAACAACCCCGCGAACACATCTCAGAGCTGAGCATCACCTGAGAGCTGATACTACTCTAGCAGTGTGCAATGCTGAGCGAACTCCACATGTTACGGGGTGTGCCCCCCTTCGGCAGTATCTGGCGAGCTTTGCTCCAGTTGTCCTTCGAGGCTGGCTCTGTGGATGGGCCCGCCCCCACCCTTGAAATCAAGCTGGTGGCTGGATCCTGGCACAAGCTTTTCTCTCGGATGCAACGTTCAAGTCGGACTTGGCACCGCCTGGCACGCAAAGGTGCTGTCCAGGTCACCGCAACGGCACCGCCTTCTTCATAATATAATCAGTCTGAACGTCGTCGCCCAGAACAAACTTGTGCTCGCCGCATCGCTCGAAACCACATTTGGTTGTATAGAAGTTCAGCGCAGGTCGGTTGTGCTCCCATACACCAAGCCAGACGGTGGATTTGCCCAGTTCCCGCGCACGTTGAAAGGCAACATCCATGAGAATCTTTCCGTACCCTTGCTTCTGGTACTCTTCCAGGACGTAGATCCGCTCGACCTCCAGACAGTCTGCACCAGCTTCGATCTGCTCACTCTGGGCATTGCCATAGTTGATCTTCAAGTACGCGGCCGGTGTGTCGCTGGCGTGAGTCTCGCTAGCAAAGAGGAAATAAAACTCAGACTCGGTATTGTTCAGCTCGCGTGTGAGCTTCTCGTCAGTGAACGCCGTCGAGACATACTGGTCCATGTTCTCCTGCGTGTTGTAGCGAGCAAAGGCTTGTATGAATGTCGTCGTGCTGATCTGCTTGAGGGACTGCAAATCGTCTAGAGTGCAGCGCCGAACCATAGGTGACCCAGTACCTGACATGCTCAACTGTTTGTGTGACAGTTTGCTGGGACTTTCACCGAGTATACAAGAAATTGCAAACAACCTCGACAGATCCCAAACTCCGATCCGATTGACTCAAGCCACGATATGTCTCGCGTTGGCAGTAAGACAATACTTTAGCATTCTTGCCGTCTTGTGGTATGACACGTTGTACGTTTGGTTACTTTATGTAGGTCAAACGACGCACTCAAAGGGTTATGAATGTGTCTGTCTGTTGTCTCTCATGCTTCTGAGCCTAGTCTACAACTTACAACTAGAAAGTTGATGGGTTGATATTGGGACTATTTACATAGTCTCAACAGCCTCGGGCTCGGCAGAAGTCTCTGCGGGCTCAGCCTCCTCAGCAGCCTGCTCCTCAGCAGCCTGCTTCTCGAGGCGCTGGCGAGCAGCGATCTCCTCAACAGTGCGGTGAATGAAGAGATCGACCATGACGGGCCAAGCCTCGGTGCGGGAGATGACACCGCGCATGCGGAGGACCTCACGAGCGAGGAGCCAGTACATGAGAGCAATGGACTCCTTACCGTCGGTGTTGCAGGGGATAGCGATATCGACGAAGGTGAGAGGAGCATCGACATTGCAGAAAGCAATGGTGGGGATGTTCATGTAAGAAGACTCCTTGAGGGGCTGGTGGTCAGTGATGGGGTCAGTGACGATCAAGAGGCGAGGCTCAACGAAGCGCTTCTGGGCCTGGTTGGTGAAAGTACCAGGAGTGAAGCGGGAACCAATGTAGGAGCAGCCAGTGTGGGTGGCGAACTTGAAGACAGCGCGCTGGCCGATCTGGCGAGCCGAGATGACAATGACGTCCTCAGGGTTCTCGATAGCGACGATGACACGAGCAGCGAGGCAGAGCTTCTCCCAGGTCTTGCCGATGTTGATGATGTGAACACCATCAGAGCGGCGGCGCCAGACGTAGCGGGTGCATGCCGCGTTGAGGTTCTTGGAGCCGAGGTGAACCTCAGCAGTGAGCATGAGCTTGACGTCGTCCTTCTGTAGGTGCGTGGATAGGCAGTGCGCGGGGCAGGTAAGTGGAAGGTTCGAGAGAGTGGCTTCACCGTAATCGAATAACTACCCAGACAGAGGTCAGCACTCCCTAGCAGTGCATGAAAATGCACGCAAAGTGTGTCCACGGCGTGCTAGAATCCTCTTCGCATTCACTTTGGGGTAGATTTACACCTACTTGGCAAGGTTATATGCATATAAAAATTATATAAAACGATTAATATAGTCAATTAGAATGCAACGATGCATATACTACGTACGTTGAGAGCGAGTGCAGACATGTTTTTGCGTGTTAAATGACCTTACAACGAGTCCTTGATAGCTTCACAAAAGGTAGAGTTCGGCTCAATGCCGGTGTGTTTCGAATCTGGAACCAGGTTCCAAATTTTGGAACTTGGGTCCAGATCTGGACCAAATTTTGGAACCCGGTTCCAAATTTTCGAATTTTCAAATCTCTCACAACTGAACCGGACCTGCTCACCCCTTAGCATTCTCGAGCATCTTTCATGCGTATACATCACGAGAACACTCAGGTCGCGTGTTTAGATAGTGCCTCCAGTGGGTTGTCTATTCGGCCAGCCAGGATATCTTCGAGCGTACATCCTGCGTACACCAAGGTGATCCGATGGCACTTCAGCGATCCTGCTTGAGATCCTGAGTTCATGCTGAGCTTCGCGGGGTTGGGAGGGATCCCGAGCACTGTCAACTGCCTCTAAGTAGAGCCCTCCTAGGCATCGCTGCAGCACCTCTGAACTCCGGATTAAGCCCAGCTATCCGCTCTCATAAGCCTGTCAATTCATCAGCCAGTCAGTCACCATTAAGCAAGGCCCGACTCTATTAGGGAGAAGCGTATCGAGATATCGTTGTGTGTGACCAGATCAGGGGAATGATGCTGAGTACCCATGTTTTTTGCTTAGTAAACTGCCTAAAACCTGGTCCCTCCAGCCTTTCTGTCGACTGGGACCTTTCCTCCCGAGTCCTCTCCAAGTTGTATACACACTTAGAGCCGTGCGGGTGGCTTAACACTATACAGTCTGCATTGTCAAACTATCGCTTACAATGCTATGCTCCCAAATCAGCTCTAGCTTTGTCAGGTGCGGAGCGTCAGGCGCGCAGGCCAAGGGCAAACAACGAAACACCGACAGTTTTCCACCCATCTTGACTTAGGCGTTGAGCACGCAGTGGTGACTCACAAACCGGATATACTAGTTGAACTCGTTTGTACTACACCGGGGAGTCGATCCATTCCTCCTCTAACCCTGTCATAACCCACGGAAAACACCTCGAAAGATTCCCACTTTAACTCACTTGAGGCGTATATTCCGGATTTTGGACCGCACTCGTGCGCTTTGAGAAGCTCAAACACCCGTTGTTAGCTTTCCAATCAACTAGCATAACACTATATGCTCTCGCACATAGTACGTCGCGCGGCGCTGCGGCCTGCAGGCGCGATTTCAAGTCTCGTAGAGCTCTCAAAAACACTGACAAGCCTCGTAGGAGCGACTAAAGCTAGCACAACACACGGCACAGTAGTATCCGCTGCCTCATCTATCAGCACTGCTACTCATGCTGTATCATTCCTTCCAGTTAGACGAATGGCCATCAACTTGACATCCCACAAAGCGAACCCTGTGCCTCCGACCAAGGTTCCAACCTCCAACCCAGCCACAGCTCAATCCACGAGCAACAACGAAGACGACCTTGATGGTCCCGATGACGTCGAAGACTCTGAAGAGACATCTTCGTCTGCGGGTATTGACCCCAACAAGATCGCGCCAGACGCCCTCAAAATCGATGACAGCTGTGTTAAGCAACTTCAGGCACTCAAGCAGAAGGGAACGCAGGCCCTTCGAATTACAGTCGATACTGGTGGCTGTTCAGGCTTTCAGTACATCTTCTCGCTTGTAAAGGCGGGAGAACTCGAAGGTATGAGCACCTTGGAGGACCAAGTGCGGAAAGATGAGGGTAGTGGTCAATCCGTCCTCTTCAATGGAACGGACTTCGCGTTCCGTAAGGGTGATGCACTTATTCTCGTCGACGATGTGAGCATGCCTTTCCTCCAGGGCGCCACAATTGATTACAAAGTGGAGCTTATCCGTGCCGGATTCGTCGTCCGAGACAATCCTAACGTCGATCTCTCCTGCGGATGTGGCACATCTTTCGCCAAGAAATCCGGAAAGTGATGAAAGGGAACCCTCCTTCTTCAACCTCAATACAAGCACGTTACTCTAGCACCTATGTTTGTACCGTCTCCCCCAAAGTCAAGTTCATAACTCACTAACTAACGTTAGATCAAGTGGTAGGTCTGTATGCTTTAAGTTATCCGGTCAGAAAGTTGAGAAGCTGAGAAGATACGTTGGTTGGTCAGTTGGTGAAGTTGGTTGTTGCGTTGGGTTGGTTCGTTAGTTGTTCATCGAAATTGCCTATTCTGAAATGACCCCGAGTTGGATGTACATTACATGGTCAGAGGGGAAGAGAAAAAAAAACACACTGTAGTAGAAAGGAGGCGCGAGATGGAAACGAAACTGGGGTAGTAGGAATACTGAAAAGGGATGAGAGAAGGAGCACCGAGCCATCGACAGTTGAGCTTGTTTGAAGTGCCATCCCTGGATGACCTGTACGGAACTCATACGCGGAGCAATTCGTGTAAAGGATGCGACATGGTAAGCATGAGCATATAGAAAATCGAGATCATCTCTGATCTGCCTATCAGAAAGATACGCAACAAGCTCACGAATGAAATTGGTGGCTATACAACGCACATGTAGTGGGCATCCAAGCGGTTGGTTCCGTGGTTGTCACAATGGCCACAAAAGCAAATGATTGGTTGAAGGGACTGAACAAAAAGAATGACTAATGGCTCGAGCAGAGTGGACTAGAGATACAACCAAACAAGATGCAACTAATAACGAGCCCGCCCGCGTGGCCACGAGTGATAGAACTCATCCAAGAGGCTTGTAGTGGGGTTGAGTGGAGTGGAAAAGGCAAATGATGATGACGATGACGACGACGACGAGGATGATTATGATTATGAAAGGAGGAGGAGCAAAGTTTCAAAACATGAGTCTCAAGCTATCCGACCTCATGGAGTCTCTCACTTCCTAGCGGTCCTCGCAACAACCAGACCTACGATGATAACTGGAATACAGATCATGTAGGAGAAACGAATCTTGGATTAAAAGCAAGAAAACAAAAGAACAATACCAGCCAAACACGATACTTGCTTGACTTCTTCTCTAGTATGACTGATATACCTGCACTTGATATACACATAGTAATGTAGCTTCCAGCATTCTGCTGCAATCAGATCACCGGGGCAATCCTACGCCGGACGTTTCGGCTTTGTGATTGTGATTGTGTTTGTATGCCGCAACTGCAACTTGGTTACTGCATCGTCGCGTGGTGGTGCATCTGAGGATGTTGGAGTTGAGAGGGGTGGATTTGTGCATGCGGCATCTGTGTGTGCTGCATCTGATTATGCTGAATTTGCATTTGCGTGTGTTGCATGGGTACGTGCTGCATGGTGGCATGCTGCATTGGAGCGTGTTGCATCGGAATGTGATGCATAGGAGCACCGTGTTGCATCTGCATTTGTGCGTGTTGTATCTGTTGCATCTGCTGCATTGGAATGTGCTGCATTTGGGCATGCTGCATTGGAGCGTGCTGCATTTGCATCGATGCGTGTGGCATTTGCATTTGCATCTGAGCGTGCTGCATTTGCATCTGAGCGTGCTGCATTTGCATCTGAGCGTGCTGCATTTGTATCTGCGTCGGGTGCATCTGCGCGTGTTGCATGTGGACCTGTTGCACCGGTCGGGTATCCATGCGAGCATGTACATCGTCCTGCTCCCCTGTTCCCATTGTCGCACCTCCGGCAACAGCACCTGCACCTGCAGCGCTCGCATCTCCCTGTGCCTGCTCTGCTCCCTGTGTGCTCTGCTCTTGTTCCGTTGTCTCGGTCTGTTGTCCCGTTGCGTTACCACGATTGCTGCAGTTGCAATTCGTGTTTCGAGCGTGATTCAACAACTCTGTGAAGTACTGTCGGTAGGTATCGGCGGTAACAAATAGTGTAAAGTTATTCATAAACAAGAACTCAACTTCGAGTGTGTTCATCTCGTGGCCCGGCACACCACCCACACGTGCGTAGTACGCGTTGTTGAAGTACTGGTCGTCGAAGAATTTGGCTGCCAGCATGACGCTTGTAATCAGCAATCGGTGGATGTTGAGCGAGTTCACGATGAATGTGGGGTTGGTTTGAATGATTCGGTCGATGTAGACCAGTGCCAGAACGAAGCATTCGCCTGAGCATTGTGCATATTTGGCGATTCGGGTCAGGTAGTCCTTGATGCTGATAACAGGCGGTTTGAGTGCATGGAACTTGCTCACAGCGCGGCCTGATACTTGCAACTAGATGGTGAGAAAGGGGAAGATTGAACGATGATAGGGATTAGATGGTGCGATGGGGGCCAATTCGATTGGGTCGAGCAAAAGCAGAGGAAGTGGACGAAGTGATCGAGTCGGGGATCATTGGGCGCGAGAAGGGATAAGATCGTCGTATCCCTAGTAGCGGCAGCTGTGGGCGAAGAAGACAATGAAGAAGTTTGCCTGTGTTCCAGCTCTCGTACTTCTTCAACTCCCTTGAGCAGGTGTCTTCCTTGGAATTATGTGGCACCTCGGGATATCATTTGAGAGCACCATTCCTCATCCGTCTCCACTTGAGTAATGCCGGCGAGTCGCTAGGGCTGACCTCCCACGGCGCGTTAACATCGCTCTGACGACTCTGACAGACCTCTTTTCGGATCGAGGTTTCAGAACTGCATGTAGCTCAGGCATTGCTGCAAGCTATCAACGAAGAGTACGGACAAGACTGAATCGCCACGTGACCCCCTTAGCCTCTCTCTCGTCGTAATGGCCTAACACGAGCACATGGGCGCGTGCTCACGGTCATTCGGACTGAAACGTCCACTTCTCTCCCACTTTCTACTGCGTAGGTTACGTGATACACTGACCAAACCGGTCGCGAACTACCAAGCAAGGGTGATAAAAGTACGTACGGCATCGTTACGGCTGCAAAGCTGGTTGAGAACACACGCAAGCACAGACACAATGGATGTACCGGAGTCCTCGGGTTTCTCGTTCTTGTTCTCGTTCATGGCTGTTAGAGCGGGTAGGTATAAAAGCACGCGCGATCAGTGCGAATCGAGTCGATCAACAGTCCCATGCGGGTTGCATGCAGTCAAGGCTGGGTCAAACCACTGCAAACCAGGTTCAAAACTGCGGGTAAGCACAGTGTCAAGTGATGCCTCGGTTGGTAATATAAGCAATTTTCATGAATAAACTAGAGTTAAAGCACATTAAGAAACGATTTAAATAATACTTACTGTTGAATCTAACACGTTTGCATATACTTTAATGCGAACCCAAGTCTAGAATGTCTTCAAAAAACCCTCCAAATATGCCGATTTTCACCTTGTTTTTTTCCAACTTGTCAGGTTGGAAAATCCCGCTGTGTATTCCCGCACCCCCTGGGCCGGCCACGGCGCGGGCGCCTCAGGCGCACCACAAACAAAGACACCCAGACTGAATCAGACCGGAGTGAGGGGGACGCCAGGAATACGCACGGGCGGGCCTGGCACATGCCTGTTCTTGACTTCAGGAATCACGGCTTGAGTAATGATGTTCACTGGATATTCAAGAGGTTTTCCTGTATGAAATGTTGACATATCAAGACATCACACAGCAATTTAATATGTACAGTGCTGTGGGTATCTTGCCCTCTCGTCAGTTTAGTGATCGAATGTACGACGGTATCGTCCACAATACTCCACACATGACTCAAGCGCTGGGCCCTCGCGGCGATGGACGAGCGAGTCCCTCAGACCCGAACAGTTGGCCCATACCACCAGGTTGATGCGCTCACCTGCTGTGATAGGGAGCGCTCGGTGCCGGTGCTGTCCATGATGAATAAATGCGTATCCAATGCTGTTGTGAACCGTGTAGGGTGCATCGTCTACGAACCTTTGCTGCGGGGTGGACGATGACTTTCCCTCGCTGCCACTTGGTAAAGCGGTGCAGTCGTCCTGAGCGTGCTTCTGGCATCGCACGCCCTCGAGGATCAGTGACCCGCCCTCAAAGCCCTCAATCCCCAGGCACACATTGAGTGTCATGTCAGCTGAATCAACATGAAGAGCTAGTCGATCCGCATTCTCCGACTTGACTCTCTCCAACGCTGCCTCGAGGTTGGTTCTGGGAGGGAGGCCGTGCTGACTAGCCCCCTTGTCTTTCTCACCTTCTTCCTCTTCCGCGGGCAAGTCTGTTGGAGCATGCACCGATGCCTCGGCTGCGGTCACAGCCAGGTAGTGCACACTAAAGGCATAGTGTGAATCAATCGGTATTGCCTTCCACAGGTCAGTTGATGCAGCGTGGTAGTGCATATGATCCGTATGATGCGATGATGAGCATCCAGAGCAATCAATTGTTTTGGAGTGGACATCTCCTGTTGACATCCTTACGTCACAAGCACATGACTCGGCACATGTCTTGCAGCCACCACCGCGTTGGAAAACCATATAAGGGAGTGTCCACGTATTCAGCAGCTGCATGACATGACCCACCAAGAAATTAGACGGCTGCTCCAATCCAATTGCAGCGAGTAGCATTCCGTACTTGTTCATCGAGTTGGGACCTCGCAGAGCGAGCTTGTGCTCCTTGGCGAATGCCTCAGCTTCAAGTAGAACCTGCGAGAGTCGCTTGCAAAAGTCGTCCGTAAAGAGTCTGAACCTGAAGCATCCTGGGATAGGCTGGCTTCGACCATAGTCTGCCAATTTCCTCAGTTCCTCTGGATACAGGTCGTCGATCTTCTCGGCTGTCTTGGTTACGCAGGAACTGCAACTGCCGACCTCGCTGCAGTCTGTTGATGCTTTGCCAGAGCTGCTTTCACCACTGAGCCAGTATGCAAAAGCTTCTCTGAATATCGTCGGCACTGCATGGTGGGTGCTTCCTACTACGCTCCTATCTTCATTAGCACTGGCCTTCTCGTCCTTACTTCGCTTTGGAAGCTCCCCACGCGCGCAAGTCTCGATCGTAGTCCCAATGAAGTCGAGTAGCGCGCAGGGAGGAAAGGATGCTAGATCCGTCCCTGCATGTGATTGCATTAGGTTGTTCGAGAAATGAACGAACTCCCGAGTCTCGCTTGTCAGTCCGGCAACCCAGGTGTCTACGTTGAAGATCTCTCGGTCCTGCGTGAACTTAGGGAACTCCTTCTGCATGTACTCAACCGCTTCTCGGAACTTGGTCTCTTCTTTTTCCTTCTCCTTCATCAGCTCAGTGAACTCTGCAAGCCGCGCATCCGCAAACGCCGAGCGCTGCTCGTCAGTCCAACTTGTGAAGAACTCAGGTGGGGCCTTGCTCCGCACGTATTGGATGAATGCGTACTTTAACTGAATGTCCTCTTCGGTGTCATCTTCCTCAACGATGGTAGCTGGGCTGGGTGCGTGTTTGTCGGCAGGCGGTGCAACTTCTACATCTTTCTTCTTCTCTGCACGTGACTGAGAGGGCTCCTTCAAGTGGGAATCCCGCGAATCCGCTGACATGGGGCGGTCTAAGCGTATTAAATGGGTGCGCCGTGCTCTATCAATGACCGTTACAGAATTTTCTCCGGGCCTCAGTCGCGCTAACTCTGGCTTTTGATTCACCTGGAAAAGTGAAAACTCGTCTGGTCAGTCACTGAAAAGCGGTGTAACATGCCAGGATAATTCGGGGGTCTGTGGTGTAACTCACACCCTCGCCGGAGGATATGGTTTGCCAGGCCATTACATATGTCCACACATATCCTTACCTGCGTATGAGCACTCTATCGCATTCATACAAGGAGTATTCTGTCAATTTTGCCACAACCGCGAGATTAAGAGGCCATATCTACACATGTAGAAGGATTTGTCTCCTGTCGTTCAAGAGATAGAGCATACACGGTATATATAGTTTTTCCACAGATTTCCATGTTTGATCACGCCTTCCCATGCTCGCAGCTGGGTTCGAGGGATTGCGGTTAGAAACGAATCCATACAAGCTGGCCTCGAGTCTGGCCTGATGTATGAGACCACGTGTCCGCGGACGTAAGCACGTTTAACGTAGCAGGTGACCACTCTGCGGCTCCTCCGGCGCTGCCTATCCGCTGCAACCCCTCGAAGCTGAAGTCTCGAGAGAGTAACGACACTACATTTTCACATGTTCAAAATAGAGAGGTATAGCGAGTGTGTCTTTAGAAAAACCCGTGAAATTGATGTATGTCGTTAGAACAAACCCTGTTGATGTCAACACGCATCTGTGCACTCGCAGCACACTCACTAACAATCCGACATTTACCCCTCACTCGTTTCTCCATTCCTCTTGCACACGCGTTTTTCACCAAATTCGCAGGCTCGCGCAGCCCGACGCACCTAATTCCATGGGCGGACGGTCTTCGAAGGAGTCAACCGTCACAACGGCCCAGGTCCATGAGGTCAGAACGGTTCGCACCGTCCAAACGGTCGAACGAAAACCCCTGACGACGCCAAGTACGTAGAGCAATCCCTGAGCTGCGTCGTTTATTGCGCTGTGGCTTGCGACTCCGCCTGTAGTCACGGTCTCTCTCGCCTTATGATTTCAGAGCACTGCTAAACCCCCGTTTTTGCAACCTGTGACCCCCTCCTCTGTGACTCTGCAGACGTCGAACCGACGATCGTGGCCGGCAGGAAGTTCAAGATCGTACTCTTTGGCGGACCGCGTGTGGGTAAGACAGCTATCGTAGAGCGATGGCTTTACAATCGATTCAACACGTCGCTTGAGGGTCCTCCACCGACCCACCGTGTGGCCATCTCCACCAAGATGGTCGAAATCGACAACAAAATCATTAGTGTGGAGATCTGGGACACACCTTCCATCCCAGAGATTCGAGACAATCTGTTCGATGAGTACATGAAGGATGCCGACATCGTTGGACTCGTTGCTGACGTCGATCGGCTTTCTTCCTTCCCCGAAGTGTGCACAACCGTTTTTGACCAAATCAAGGAGTACTGCGAGTTGCACTATGATAACGTTTTGCCTGTCGTTGCAGTCCTCGCCAACAAGCGCGACATGAGCACGGCATTTGGTTCCACGGCGGCCACCGTTACCGAAGAGTCTATTGCTGCAACCGCCCAAGGCTTCGGCATCCACCAGTCCTTCCTCGTTTCGGCTGCAGTGAACGCGAAGCTCGACGATGCCTTTGATACTCTCCTCCGACAGGCAATTCTGCAATACCCTCCCCGAGTATGGCATCCTCCTTCCGCGGAGGCTCTCCAAGCCCTAGAAGCCAGGCGGCAGCAAGAGCGTCTTGCAAAGGAAGAGGAAGAGAGGAAACGACAAGAGGAAGCGGCTCGAGTCGCCGCCGACCTTGCAGCCGCAGAGCTCGAGTATCAGTCCGAGCAAGAGCGCCTGGAGAGCTCGTCCGTGGTGGCAGATGAAGATTATGAAGAAGGTTATGCAGCGGATGATGGCGACAACGTTCGAAATATTAGTCGTGCATCGACCGCGCGCGGTGCAGCCATCGTTGAGGACGAAGGTTTCGTTGAAGAGGGCAATATTATCGTACGAGGCGGTGGCAATCTTCCCATGCTTCAGGTGTAATAGGCGTCGGACATGGCTGCCCCGTAGCAATGCATACGAGCTTTCTTGATTGACCGATCGATTCCTAATGGCAGCTGGATGTTGATTGATGGAATGGCTGCGTCATATCGCCTTGACGTGTGCACCTGCGCTTGTGTAACAAAAACAACGACTTAACAATGTATCTAGCCTGTAACCTACCAATACAACACAACAACAGCAACGTCGCGTTGTTTGATCGAATGTGAGTCAACACTGCAGTTATCTGTTTATTCTGAATTACATACAATCTGAAGTCTGCGCTGTAATGGGCATTCAACTTCATGAAGTACCCATCAAGGCTCGACGGCGCGTGCCTACAAAGAGACCTGGTCAGTGCAGGTGACCCGGCTCTTTTCGAGTTAGTCGTGGCCCAGAATTCCGAGCACACTTACCCCTCCTTCCTTACTTGCGATACAGGACCAACGAGAGGTGGCCGTCGTTGGTGCCGCCCTCTCGGTAGATGAACAACTCGAGCGGGCCTGGGACCTTGAAGGCCACTGCGGCGTACTCAGCCGCGCTCGAGACATCGTACGAGTGAGCACCATAGATGGCATCGCCGACCATGACACCCGCCTCGGCAGCGGGAGAGCCCTCACGGACCTCAGTCACATAGCACATGCCTGCAAAGTTTCGAACAGTCATGCCAGCATTGGTGTCGTTATACTCTTCGCCAAAGACCTTCTGAATCTTCTCGGTGATGGGCAGCTGGGACGCCTTGCGAGACGAAAGTGTGGGACGGGGCACGTCCTGGTCGACGTAGGCATTCACCTGGACGTTGTCTGGCAGCAGGCTCTTGCCAGACGCCACATGCTGGGTATACGCCTCAGCGAATCGGTTGATCGTGGCCTGGTTGTTGTGCGGGTCTCGGAAGCGGGTCATGCTGCCTCGATAAGGGACATAGCTGGGGGGTGAGAAGGGCAGTTCGTTGCTGCTGGACATGATATTTCAGACGTCTTGGATGCTTACTAAGCGTATATACCAAGCTAAGACTAGAATTGAGAGAGCAATAGAACGGATTGCATTGAATTTGAAGGTGAAACCGTGGATGAAGTTATAATTAAAATATAATATTAATATCTACAACTCGTATATAAGTTAATCAATCAATTCACAATACAAAACCACACACCCATCCTGAGCTACAGACACTGCAGTATTACTGCCTGAAACGTCAGTTACCTCCCAGCCGTTGCGGTCTTGGCGGGCCCCGCTCACGGGCAGGCCCTGCCAGCACCCCACGCTTGCCGCGCGTGTGCGCGCAGTAGGGTCTAACTCATGCATCCGCCCGCCCACACACCCCTCGGGGCTCCGGACGACTGAGATAGCCTCGAAAAACCGAAAAGTTAAACCCTAGAAAAGCCCCTTTTGCGAGGCTAACTACTGCGTTTATTGATACCGCGCGCGGATAAAATCAGGGATAGCTTCGCCGGTGCTGTGCGAAGCTACTCCAGCGAGCCCAGAGCCGGCGGAACAGCGCGAGCCGGGCGTCGCGACCCCGGCCAGGGTCCGCGATTTGTGGTGAGGATTGCGAAAAGGATACTCTTGTTAAAAAGTGTGTGTGTGGTAGGATGAATGATAATATGAGAAAGCAAATGAACTATATCTCACTTGTATTGCTTATTTATCCTACCATTTAGCCCCCCATATCTGGTCGACCACACCGGTTGACCCCATCATACCCTTGCAACCAGTCCGGAAACTCAAGTCATTGAGCGCAGTGCGTATTCAGTTCACCAGCATGTCGAGCGAAACTAAGGCTGAGACTCAGGCCCAGAGCGTCGCGGCTGCAGCCACACAGATCCCCACCGTTACGCTGGAACACAACAGCGGCAAGGCCAAGGTCGTCGTTAGTCTACTTGGCGCAACTATCATGGAGTGGCGCATCTTCAACACCGACATGTTGTTCCTGAGTAGTAACTACGTCCGGGATGGTAGCCGACCCATCCGTGGTGGTATGCCACTCGTTTTCCCTCAGTTTGGCCCTGGTAAGATGCCCCAGCATGGATTCGCGCGCACTGAAATGTGGGAGCACGTCGAGAACTTCATCGATATGGAGAGTGGCGACACGATCGGAACGTTCCGCCTCGTTGCCAACGAGCGCACAAAGGCTATGTGGCCCTATGACTTCGAGCTCAGGTTCAACATCCGTCTTGGTCTCAGCAAGCTTCAAACCGAGCTGGTTGTGAAGAACACCGGAACTGAGGCGTTCTCCTTCGATGCGCTGTTCCACACCTACTTCCGAGTAGATTCCATCAAGAACGCACGCGTTGAAGGCCTGCTGAACATCCCCTACATAGACAAAGTTGCAAAGGGTGCGGCGAAGATCCAACGAGCGCCCACTCTGGCGTTCGACGGCCAAGAAGTCGATCGCGTCTACCACCGCGGTGGTCAGCTGGACAAGTCAGGTCGCCCTCGAACCTCCGAGATGTTGTATGTGGGCGACAGCGGTAACGCTGAAGTCGCTATCGCGGCCACCGGCCTTGACGACGTCGTCGTATGGAACCCTGGCAAGGCCAAGTCGGATGCACTTCCAGATATGGAACCAGATGGATATGACAAGTTTGTTTGCGTTGAGCTTGGTCAGGTTCGAGACAAGCCAACGCTGGGTGCTGGACAAACCTGGCGAGGTGTACAGGCCTTTGTGCTTAATATCCTCAGTGGCGCAGCTGCGCAAGCTGCAAAGCTCCGCAAGAATGAGAGCCAAGCCACTGAAGATCCTGAAGCATCGACAGAAGTTCAGGGCGATTCGAAGACGGAAGGTGACTCGAGTCTGTAAGTAGGAGCGAATTGGATCAACAGACACATAACTCCATATATCCCGATCGCATCTAGCAGTCGTCCACTGTTTATCATCGAATATTGATTTTATTGGTCAGTCTACTGCTGGTAGTTTTCTTGTCAATAGATTACAACGAATTTCGTTCGCATTAATTAAACGATGGGTCATCCAAAAGCTATTTAAGTGACTTGTACAGAAACAATGCAGTTAGGGGGAACTGGGGAATACAGGGACTCAGTGGCAGTACAATCAGCGGACCGGCGCGGGGCGCGACTACTTAAAATCGCATCACCTGGGGCTTGTCCGCGGACTTCCTGGTGTGTACTGGGACATCCGCCTTCTTGATCAAGTGGGCAACACGAGGCAATGGGCGTACCGCTGTAGTGCCGGCTGCTGCAGTATTTGTGCCATTCGCGATCGGGGCGGAAGGCTTTGAAACTTGAGCTGCAGTCTTGGTGGGGAGCTTCGTTGTTGCAGTGGTTGTTGGCTTGGCCGAGGTGGAGACGCCCTTGGCTGGGGCAGTGACGCCTCGACTAACATTGGCAGAGAGTGGTCGCAGAGCTTTTGTGTCAGTTGGCTTGGTCTGAGTGCTTGGCTTGACGCTGGAGACATTCGACTTACTCACGCCTATGGCAGTGGAGGGTCGCGGAGCATTGATGTGGCTCTTAAGTGGTGCGCTGCTGCTTGTGGAGGCCAACTTTGCGACTCCAGTGTTAGTGGAGGGGGTTGGCTTCGTGAATCGTGAGCCAGCAGAGGTCGATGCAACGCCTATGGGTTTTGTCGCGCGGGCTGCAGCACCCTGAGTAAGTGGTGGCTTCGAAGACAATGGCGTAATTGTGTTCACGTGTTGCTTCGAAGCCTGAGCAAACGCGTCAATAAATGTACGCTTCGCGACAGTGTGAGAGCGTTGGATCGGAATAGCTGCAGTGGTCTTCTCAATCTTGGTGACCACTGGCGCCTCGCTCACTGGCTCCGCTGCGGGTTGCTGCTTGTCCTCAACACCCTCAATGGACGGTGATTCGGCATCAACACTGCTATCTGATGTCTGAGGAACTTCTTCGACCACCTTTCCAGGTGCAGGCTGAGCACCTCCTTCAGCGACTTCTTGAGCGGACTCCTGTAGAGTCTCATCCTGGTGGATCTTGTCGGCACCCATCGAGAATGCACGAGATGATGTTACTCGCCGCGATACACGGCGTCCTCGTGACGGTGACACAACAACAACAGCATTGTCAAGATCGAAGCTGAACGGACCCGCGACATCAGCTGATGGAGTGTTTGCCAGCGATTTGCGCGTTGAGGCGTTCGATCGGCGAGAGGGCTTGGCTGGAGTACGAGCGCCAGCACTGGCCACTTCGTCGAGCCCTTCGAGCAGGCACTTGACTTCGTCTGCCATGTCGACTTCCTGTGCGTCAGCGATGATGGTCACCGACGTGCTCATTGCATGAGGAGTAGAGCCGACAGCCTCTGATTTCTCATGTTCTGACTGCTCCAGCTCAGCAGTGTCAGGACAAGCAGCAGCAAAAGGCGAAGCAGACTTCTCGAGCAACCTGGCCCCAGGGTATTGAATGGTCTCATCCGAGGACTCGTCCACTCGGCCACTAAGTTCGTCGCTAGGAATTTCTTCACCAAGGCTGAGGTTTAGCAAGCTGTTGCGCTTAGGCGTGCGGAGTGGTGATGCAACAGCTGAGAGAATGTTGTCTTCCAAATTGGGCGTCACGAACTGTTGTTGCTGCTCCTGCTGCACCTGCTGCTGCTCGTGCTGCTGCTCCTGTTGCTGCTGCTGCTGCTGCTGAGTCACTTGGCGTGCCAATGCTGCGACCGCTGCCTGAAGCGCATCCAGTGATGTTTGCGTCTGCGACTTCAAGTGTTCAGAGGTTGCAGCGTGGCATTGCTTTGGCGCCTCTTCAAGGGCAGTAGCAGCTGAAGAATCTTCGGTCTCCTCACTCATAGAAGTGTCGAAGTTGGGTTTGAGGATCACAGTGTGGAACCAATTGGAGGTGTTGGAGATCGAGCTGGTGTCACACTCAGCAGCTGCGGAAGAGTTGCCCACAGAGGAATCAAGGCTAAGATCGAGTGTTGGCTTGGGACGAGTAACAATTGCAACGGCTGGATTGATCGGGTCTTCAGCGACGACCATGCTTGTGTTTTCAGGAGGAGCAATGACTTCGACTCCAGAGAGGTTCGCACTACGGGTACTCATAGGAGTGTCTAGAATCTGCTTGTTGCTCGTCATATTCTCGTCCGACTCTGCTGCTCCAATGATATTCTCCGTCTGATTCTCCACCAGGCCGAATCCACTGGTACGTGCAACGCGCGTGCATTGACGCGTGGGTGAGAGCAAGGCATGCGAAGAAGTACCTTCTTCATCGACACGAGTGAGCACGGTGACAGGAGCCATGCCCCAGGTACGGCGGCGCTTGCGAATCTTGTGTGGCATGTCAAGATTCACGCTCATATCGAGTTGATCCATTGCGTCGTCCTGCTCAAAAGTTTGGTCCATGTCAGAGACCTTCGCTTCGGGCTCTGGCAGAACGGCGACTTCAGCCAGAGCTTGCAAGAGCGAGGCGTCATCGGCTGTGCTTCGCTCGAGATTGTCCTGTTGAGCTACCGAGGAGGTGTTCACAGCCAGATCGGCCTCAGGTTCGTTACGGCGTGGGTTCTTGCGGCGCTTTCGTCGGGTGCCAAGGCTCGTCTCAGTGTCCTCGGGGGCAGTAACTTCGTGTTCACGGCCAGAGGCGCCCTCCATGATTTCATTGATGGAGTTGGTTGAAGCATCGGCATCGCTCGTAGAGGAGGTGTTCATCACCATGAGGTCTGTTTCAGATGCGGATGACGCTGAGAGTCCATACTGTGCCACGAAGTAGTTTCGCAGTGCGCGGATCAGCTCGCAGTTCTGGATGTGGAGGAGATCATATGTGAGATGAGATTGCAGAGCGAGGTGAGGTGAGGTGAGGTGAGGTGAGGTGAGGTGAGGTGAGGTGAGGTGAGGTGAGGTGAGGTGAGGTGAGGTGAGGTGAGGTGAGGTGAGTGGTATGTACTCGCTTCAAGTGACTTGTCCGTGCGTTGTCTTGTCTTGTCTGCCTTGCCTTGCCTTGCCTTGCCTTGCCTTGCCACGCCACTGGGATCAGGACAGGATACCTACCTTAGCGTTGGCCTTCAACGAGTGGTGCTTCGCAAGGATCTGGAGCTCCCGGCGCGAGAGCCCATTGAGATACGCGTCAATGGTTTCGATTGACTGCTTATCCATGCTTGCTGACTGGGTGAGTGTGAGAGTGAGAGTGAGAGTGAGAGTGAGAGTGAGAGTGAGAGTGAGAGTGAGAGTGAGAGTGAGAGTGAGAGTGAGAGTGAGAGTGAATGGATGAATGGATGAATGGATGAATGGACGAATGAATGAACGAATGAGCGAATGAATAGATGAATGAATGAGCGAATGGCTGAGCGAACGAATGGACAGCTGCGAGGCGGGTGTTGTATCAGTCGAGTCGGCATCGTCAACAGTCAACGCAAGGCACAACAGGAACAGGGCGTTGAGATCACCGCATGGGATGCAGCCCTGATCAACCGCATGACATGGCATGACATGGCATGACACGGCATGACACGGCATGACACGGCATGACATGACATGACATGCACGACACGACATATCAAGACATGACATTCACACTCAGACACACCCACCATGCCATACCCAGTCTATACACAGATACAGTTACTTAACACACACTCGGCACACACACTTGACATACACACACACACACACACACACTTGACACACACTGTGTAACACTGTGTATGCAACTAGCCGTTGGAGTCTTGGTCTCGGTCTTGGTTTGTAACGCCACTAGTTGGACGCATCCGGCTAACTTTCTTAGGGAGAGTTTCTTAGGGAGAGTTTCTTGGGAAGCGTTTCTTAGGAAAAGTGTCCGAGAAAAAATCACTTCTCCCCATGTCAAGCACAGCGGAAAACTCAATGGGGCGAAATTATTCGAGGCAGCATTTAGATGCTAAGCAGACAGGTGGAGTGGGTGGAGTGGAGGAAGATGATGCAATTCTATGCAAAGCCGGATCGCAATATCGAGACTGCAGCTCCTGGAGAATACATTTGTGATTTATTAATCACTGACTATGCGTGGCAAGTGTGCTTTGCGTGTGTTGAGTAGGTTTGTTTTCTCGATTTCTCGGTTTCTCGTTTTCTCTCCTCAGTTTCGGTTTGTTAGGCGGGCCAAGTCAGGCGGGCCACGCTAAGTAATTTTCTTAGGCAGAGAGTTTCTTAGGCGAGAGTTTCTTAGGCAGAGTTTCTGAGGCAGAGTTTCTGAGGCAGAGTTTCTTAGGCAGAGTTTCTTAGGCAGAGTTTCTTAGGCAGAGTTTCTTAGGCAGAGTTTCTTAGGCAGAGTTTCTTAGGCAGAGTTTCTTAGGCAGAGTTTCTTAGGCCGACTGACTCACTAATCTATTCTAATGTAGTATTTGTCTGGAGGAATATCACACACAAACTGGAACGATTTAATCACTGAGGTTAATTTAAAATAACATTCTACAACATGTTATGCTTCCAATCCTGATCCTACACTCCAGTTCCATACCCATCACACACCCACACGCAGTGAATATCCTCAAACAATAACAATTCCAGCCAAGATACGAGCTTGGAAAAAGCGTGCAAACCCGGGTGTGCGCCCAGTGTGTCACGGTGCTAGACTGCGCGTTGGGTACTTGGACATGAGTGAAACTCGATATCACGGCGTGGATACACCCCAGCCTCACACAACACACGCAGTCGTATACTTTTTGCGGTTACTCGCTTCCAACTTGTGACTCTTGGGCGCGTGCCCTGACCAATTCGCACTCGAATCCGGGGCGCGCCGGGCTCGAATCAGCATGACAACGCGGCATACTATGCACACACTGGTCCTGTTATCCCCCACTCAATGTTGCCGTCTTGCGCCTCACGCCACCGCCTATAGCACCATCCCCTCGTGTGTCGGAGTCTCGAGGGATATTATTACACGAGACGCGTGCCGTGCCAGCGAGTCGCCGGAGAGGTGAGACGAGACCGGTCACGTCACAGACAGATACTTTCGTTGTCACTGCCGTCGTTTGCTGCTGTTGATACTGCTGTCGAGCCGCGCTAGGGCAGCGAAAGCAAGTGAGGTTGTCCTGACCTGACTCAGTGGGGTTTCGTTCAGTCGTACCTGCTCTTGAGTAACCGCTGTGCTAGTACCACCGGCTTTGTGGTGTTGCCAGCTGTGAGAAAGGGTGACGTAAACCACAGGCCAGATCCATAACCCAAACGGAAGCTCGCTCCTGCCCCACAATACCACCCATAAGCCAGCGTTTCAGGAAGTATCTTCCACCCTCCTCGACTCAGCCCTCTTGATAACAAGGGCGGCTGCCCACCAAACACAACTTGTTCGAACATGAGTACCAATCCTCTAACTGATCCCACTCCCCAATGGTACTTTGTCACGGTTACCGGACAAAAGGCCGGCCCTGCCACCTTCGATGCCATCTCTGAGCAGTTCCTGGCCGGACAGGTCAATAGTACATGCCTCGTATGGCACCCCTCCATGAGCAACTGGGAAGCGCTGGGTCAGCGTCCCGAGCTCTTCGCCAAGCTCAAAGAGGCCGCTCAAGCCCGCGTCGCAGAACCGCTGCCAGATGGCTGGAAAGCTGTGGAGACGCCTGAGGGTGCAGTTTACTACTACAACACAGTCACCCAGGCTGTGCAATGGAACAGACCCGAAGGTGCATGTGCACCGGCTCCCGCTCCTGCTCCTGCGCCTGCTCCTGCTCCGGCCCCAGCTCCTACACCTGCTCGCCCAGCAGCGAGCTCATTGCCACCCCCTCCGTCGTCAAGCTCGCTGCCTCCTGCCCCAACTGGCAGGACTGCCAGTGTTGCAAGCAGCGCTTCTTCGACCACTGCCGCCAGGCCTTCCAGTGCAGCTGATGCAGCTGAGCAAGCTCGTCAGAACTTCTCCGCGGGACTTGGGAATGCACTGGCAAATGCTGTTGCGAATCGACAGAAGCGTCTCAGCACGCGAGGAGACGAGGTTGCTAAGCAGTTTGCCAAATTGGAAGAGCAATCAAGTGCTACCGCTGCAATGTCGTTGAAGTCAACCCCTGCAACTGCAGCTGCAGCTGCGCCTGCAGGCTCATCCAGCGGTGCCTTCCCCTCAAACATGGAGGCGCTTAAAGCGGCATTGAATAAGCGATTCTCTGTGCTCGCGACGGAGATGACTCACAGAGGTCCCAGCACTTCGACAACCTCAACCGCAAGCGCTCCAGCTGCACCTTCTGCACCTGCTGCCCCAGCGGCCCCTGCCGCTCCCGCTGCCGCTCCCCCCGCTCCGCCTGTCCCTGCACCGTCTGTCCCTCCACCTGCCGCCAAGCCCGCTGGCAACATGTCCAATGTTTCAGCCGCGATCGCTGCCGTCGCCGCAAACCTCGTCGAGGCGAAGACAACTGACGTGATGCCGGCCACCGGCTCGGGTGATGCCACAGCTCCTCCTATCCAGGTTTCCACAGTCGAAAAGGTCGCTGACCACGGCTGGCGAGTCCTGCACACCGTCGATGGCCAGGAATACTACCACAATGTCAAAACCGGAGAGGTCACTTACACTCGACCGGAAGTACTAAAGACAGCAGAGGATCAGGAGCGCTCTGGAGAGTGGTACTGGATTCCAGATTCTGTGGAAGGCTATGTACCTGCCAAGAAGATTGGAAGCGAGCCGGCCCAAGGATTCTCCAACCCTGGTAAAGAAATCTTCGAGCGCGAAGGCGGTGTTGTAGTAACCTTCCCGCCTAAGGTCGCAAAAGAGTTTGATGTCCTCAAGTGGATTCAACTCAAGACAACACAGGCGGATTTGGTTATGTTGGATGTGATGAATAAGCCACTTATTCTTTACAACCTCAGAAGGCGCTTCCAGGAAAATCACATCTACACTGCAATTGGAACTATTTTGGTGAGCATTAATCCATATAAGCGGCTTCCGCTTTACGGCCCTGACATCATCGAGCAGTATGCGACTCGCACGCGCACTGCAACGGTGCCCCCACACGTGTTCTTGATTGCTGATGAGGCTTATCGGAACCTACTCGAGAATAGGATTGGACAATCAATTGTCATTTCAGGTGAGTCTGGTGCAGGTAAAACCGAGGCCACCAAGCAAGCCTTGCAATATCTCGTCGAGGTCTCTGGTAGCTCGGCATCGTCCCAGGCCAACAATTCGATTGGTGGCAGCCTGGAACAACGCATCATTGCTGCGAACCCAATTTTGGAAGCGTTTGGTAACGCCAAAACCATCCGGAACAACAACTCATCTCGATTCGGTAAGTACGTTGAGCTCTACTTCGACCAAAAGGCCCAGATTTGTGGTGCGTCCAACACCAACTATCTCCTCGAGAAGATTCGTGTCGTACATCAATCCGCGGGAGAACGTAACTACCACGCTTTCTACCAACTCTGCCGAGGTGCTGGTGCGACAGTGCGATCCAGGCTCAGCTTACCATCTGATGGCGACGCCGCTGTGCAAAGCTTCGAGTACCTGCGACGATCTGGATGCGACCGAGTTGAGGATGTCGATGATGCGGCAGAGTTCAACGAAGTCCTTCAAGCGATGGGCGAACTGGGCTGGTCCCAGCCGGAGGTCGATGACGTGTATCGCATTCTCGCTGGTATTTTGCACCTGGGCAATGTGCGATTCGAGGGAGAAGCCGAAGCGTCGATCACTGCCGCAAGTCAGAGGAGCGTCTCCATTGTCTGCAATCTCCTTTCGTTCCAGGAAAGCACCTTTGTCCATGCAATCACCAAGCGCGTTATTCGTGTGCCAGGACAAGCCGACGTCGATGTTCCAATGAATGTCGACGATGCTTCCGCCGCTCGTGATGCATTGGCCAAGTTCATTTATGAGCGTCTCTTCAACTGGATTGTGCAGCGTGTGAACCGAAGCATCGGTCAGGGCGAGCCTTCACAATTCTTGACGGCAGGCGCACGCTCATCAGCTCCTTTAACCATTTCGATTCTTGATATTTTCGGATTCGAGATCTTTGACAACAACCAGTTTGAGCAGCTCTGCATCAACTACACCAACGAGAAGCTTCAGCAGTTCTTTAACCAGCACACATTCAAGAAAGAGGAGGAGGTGTACATGCGCGAAGACGTTTACTACAAACACGTGCAGTACATCGACAACCAACCAGTTTTGGACTTGATTGAGCAGAAACCACAGGGTATTCTTCCTCTCGTTGATGAAGAGTTGCGTATGCCTCGTGGCAGCGACAAAACGTTTGTCGACAAACTGATTCAGCTGCATTCCGGCAAGCCTGGAGAACTCTTCAAGAGATATCTGAAGGATGACAATATGTTTATTGTTGAGCACTACGCAGGTTCTGTGCGATACGACTCACGTGGCTTCCTTGAAAAGAATCGCGATCAGCTTCCCGAGGATCTGCAGGGCGTGGTCGCTTCATCGAGCTTCCCATTCCTGAATACTCTATTCAGTTCAGCTGAGGCACCGCTCGCTGCCGGTGCGCGAAAGGCCTCTTTGGGCTCAAAGTTTGCGAAGCAGCTGTCGGATCTCATGACAGCTCTCAATGCCACGGAGCCCCACTATATTCGTTGCATTAAGCCGAATCCAGTGAAGGCACCCATTCGCTTCGATGGCCAGATGTGCCTTGACCAGCTTCAATATGCAGGTGTCTTCGAAGCTGTCGCAATTCGCAAGCAGGGCTATCCATTCCGATTGCTTCATCAGGATTTCTTTGAACGATACAAGTGCATTCTCGCTGAGGCCGACCGTGAGCGTACAAAAACACCCGAGAATCCGAATGGTACGTATGTAGAACGCAACTGGAGTGCAAAACCCCTTGTTGAGCACTGCCAGGACATCATTCGCCAGATGGGCTTGGTTCCTGTAGTGGCCGGTCAGAGACCAACCAACTCAGATCAGTCAAAAGAGATGCATGTTGGTAAGACCATGATCCTCTACCGAGCAGAGCAGCACCGCTCAGCAGAGCTGCAACGTAACTTGGCGCTCGAATATGGTGCTACGCAACTCCAGCGTCACTGCCGAAGACTCCTTGTCCAAAAGGCGGTTGCAAGATGCTTGGCATATCGTCCGATTCTTGCGCGAGCTGTCGCATCGGGAGACATCAACGAAGTTAATAAGGCCCTTGAGGGAGCATCTCAGTTAGGCTTTGAGTTCTATGAGCTAGCTCAAGCTCGACGCTTCAAGTTTGTGTATGAGGAAACACGCCGCTTGAAGGCCTTGATGGCGTCAGTCATTCAGAGCTATCATGGTAGTGGAGGCCGTGCCCAAACAGCAGAACAGGTCCGTTCCGTCTCGCCTGAGCAGTGGGCTCTGCGTGATGACGTTCAGGGCATGAGGTATGTTCAAGAGTACTACTCGGACATTACCACATGCGTGCAGGCTTGTGATGCCATTGAGTTGAAGCTTCCCGAAGCCGAGCTTCTTCGAGCACTACAGCAAGTCGCGACAGCAACCCGAGACGGTGTGACTCGCGATGCCGAGGAGCAAAGAAAGATACTTGACGAGGTCGAGATGAAGAGCATCTTGCGTCGCGCCGACGATTTGCCAGGTTACGACAGCGAGCCTGTCTCCGAACTGCGCACACTTTTGTTCAACACGTCGCTTGACGAGTTCGTGAAGCTGCAGTTGAAGGCTGCATACAACCTCCATGACGCAGAGCGTATCCAACTCCGCACGATCCGATTTGCCGAGCTCATCCTGGAGAAGAATGCAGCCGACTATGCATGGGAAACTGCCAAGTGCCTGATTCCTCCACTGGAGTGGGCTAACGAGAAGACGTTCTGCTGGGACCGCGAGGCCTTGGCCGCTAGCAAGCTTAGGTGGACGTCTGGGTCCATTCACCATCCACTCACGTTCTTGACTCGTGAGGCCGCACAACTGGCGGACGACGAGGGAAGTATCGCCGATGATGCTATGCGACGATTGAAAGACCTATGCAACATCGCAAAGCGCGTTTTCAAGACCCTTCAGAGCTATATGGGCATTCGCCGCACTCAGGAGCCACAGCCTGAGCTGATTGTTAGTGTGCTCAAGGAATGCATCGCTCATCCCGAGTTGTGTGATGAGGTGTACGCTCAAATCGTGAAGCAATTGACTGAGAACCCTCACGATGATATGCGACACCGAGCGTGGGAGTTTATGGTGTGTTGCCTGCACGCTATTTCGCCGACTGCTGCCCTTGAGTATCATCTCCACCAATTCTTCCGTACGAATTTGGCAAAGCCACTCTCGACTGGTTATATCAATCTTTTGTACAAGCGACGACATGAGGGGTCTCTCCCAGCCGTACCTGATCCACTGACGGTCATGCTTTGGATTTCTCGAAACAACGAGCGAGATTTGGATTGTGATGATTACGAAGCCCGTATGCAAAAGGCAGAACTCCGCCAAAAGCAAATGGAGCAGGGCAACTTGGAGACTGTACTTGCCACTCTGCCCAGACCCGCGGCGACTGTGCCAGAGCCTGTGCCAGTAAGTGTACCTACAGCTTTCCCGACAAGCGTGCCTGCCGCACCTAGAACTTTGCCCCCGATGCCCTCGGCGCTACCAGCGGTGCCAACTGGGCTCCCATCTGCCCTCCCGCAGACGCCTGCTGGGGAACTCCCTCCCCGTCCCCTGCCAGTATTGCCTGCGGCTCCAACGTCGACACCTCTGCCTGCGGCTCCAACGTCGACGCCTCTGCCTGCGGCACCAACCTCCACACCTCTGCCTACGGCCCCTGCATCGTCTGTACCCGAGCCAGTAGTAGCAGCAGCTCCAGCTTCCGCTCCTGCTCCAGTGCCAGCCGTGGAGCCGGTGAGCACGACTTATCCTGCACCTGTAGACCTACCACAGCCAGCGCCGCGAGCACCACCAGCAATTCCGCCACGTATTCCTCAAAGACCCAGTCGCCCCACTCCAGTTGTGCCTGTAGGTCCGCCCGACCACGTCCTGTTTTACGCAGTAACGTGCGATAACAATGAGCGAGTTGGCCCTACGAACAAGCACGAACTGAAAGCCTTGTGGACCGCAGGTCGACTTAATGGTGAGAGCCTGTGCTGGTGCGATGGTATGGCAGACTGGCAGCCTGTAAGTACACAGACTGTACTGTATGAATTCTTGAAGTACTAATCTCAATCCAACACTTACTCACTACTGCGTACTATTACTATTCCCGAAAAGTTTGTAACTGTTTTGCTGCGAAAAATAATAAACTCCTACTGCCTCTTACCACCCAGCCGTACGTCGTCATAGAAAGCTTAGCAGGCCCGACCGCGAGGTCAGCACATTTTTTATGGAACACTATGCATGCAATGGCTGGTTCACGGTCACCTTCAGCGTGAGACGAGATCAAGCATGAATTGAGATCTTGACCTGCTTATGCCAGTGGCCAGAAGTAGACAGCCTTGGAGATAGCGAAGTGGTGTTGGGTGGTTTGAGGAACGTTACCCTTCGCGTAGATGTAGCTGCCAGTCCAGAGATCGAAGTGACCAGTAGCATCACCCCAGTAGCCAGTGGTGTCGAAGTAGATGACACCCTTGCGACCAGCAAGCTCGCTCACGTCAACGCCACGGCCCTCGCTGCCCTTGCCCTTGAAAATGATAGGCTTGCCGAGGATCTTCTCAATCTCGGGCTTGAGCTCGCGGACACGGTAGATGACCTTCTGTCCCTTGAGATCACCCTTGCAAGCAACGATGTGCTGGTTGGGACGAGGGGGAATGAGGAACTTCGAGCCAAGCTTCTTGGCAACGCAGTTGAAGGTGTGGGACATGCGAACAGCGCAGGTGTTCTCAATCCAGCCGTGGTTGCAGAGACCAACAGGGTCGTCCTTGATGGTGTTGGGGTCACCGAGAGGGTAGCAGGTCTCGAAGTCCTTGTAGCGAGGCGCGGACGAGGCAGAAGCAGAGCTGGTGACGCTAGCGGCTGCGGCCGAAGCGGCGGAAGACGAAGACGAAGAGGAAGAGGTGGTGGAAGTGGAGGCCGAGGAAGAGGTAGTGGTGCGAGGGTTGATGAGACCCATGCAGCACTGGATGTTGGCAGCACCAGGGCACTTTCCAGCAACGAAGCCGGTTGAGCAAGTGGTGCGCTGGTTGTCTGCGCATGCACCACCTTCCTTTACACAGGTTGAGACCTGTAGTCAGAGGGGCGTGGGTCGGATCATTTTCAAGGCAGAGAGTGATGAGCGTGGGAAGGTGGGGGTGAAAATCGATTAAGCGAACGTCAGCAATCTTAAAGGGCCTATTCAATCATTGTTCCGGTTGCGCTACGTACGGGAGCCTGAGCAGCAGCAAGCATGGCCAGTGTGGCCAGAACGAGGATCGCAATGATCGTCGATTTCATCGTCTTCTGTAGAATGTTGGGAGTTAAAGCCGGGATAAGTGAGCACATATATAGGTATACAATAGAATAAAAATACTCTGCAGTCACGACACTCACCTCTATCCGCACTTTTTCACCCCATACTCATACCGTTTCTCACCGAAAATTCTTCTGGAAATCCAAAAAAAAACCCCAAAAATCCTGATTTTTCGCCATTGTTTGGCCAGCATACGCGCCGCGCACACAGCCCGCGCGAAAATCCGCACTAAATATGAGTTCTATATCAATCGTCTCGTCAGGATGACAGGAATCTAATGGCATGGGTGTCGAAGCCTCAAACCTCCTGTGCACGAGTGCAGACGTTTTCATTCCGCTTGAGCCAACCCACGCAAGTACTTCGACTTCGTGTGTGAAACACCGTGAAGGAGACGTGCTACGCGCATTCAGACATAAGCCAAGGGTATGTCGAGTTACGAAGACATTCGTGCGTGGCGCAGACGCACCGCAGAACAGCGGGAAGACCTCAAACAGGCGCTCACACAGAGTATACCCCAGTATGACGTCAAGTTGGTGTACTCCGACATGGACGTGTTCACTGTGGCGTTTGCTAACGAGCTAGATGAGCTCGAACACGAGGCATATACCATGCGTGTTAACGCCGCCGGCACCAAAATGGGCTCGCGAGGTACTGCGCGCGTTGCGATGGCAAGTGAAGGAATTACCGATGTGCTCTACGATGCTATCAGCGCGACACTCACTTGGCGTGACCCCGAGGAGAGCAAGATTTTCCGCGCATTCTACGAAGACGAGACCAGGGCACAGCTTGGCGAGCCTGCCGCGGAGCGGGCTGACGAGACAGCCCCATAGATGCCGTTTGATTTCCTGCCGAATGCGCCCATTCGCACCCTCGTCCAGTTCCTTCGACCTAGCGCACGCACAAAGAGAGAGCCCACGGGATTCCGTCCTGTGGGTGAGACCAGTGAAGGCCATCTTACACTATGCGGATGGCATGACCCCATGTACAGTACCCATTATTCACGTTAACGTTATCCCAGTTCCAAGCACCACTCTATTACCACAACAGCTGGTAGAATACAGCCATATTGTTCGGTTGCAGTTACGGCACGGTCTCGCACGCAGCAGTTGCCATTCACACGCAAATGCCAACACTAGCACGTCCACCTCCGCACGTCAACACAAATTTGTGATTGTTAACTCTATTCTAAAGTTCTAGGTTACCGCTAGCTACGTAGTTAGTCCGAACCAGATATGTCCCTCACCCTGCGATCATCACATCAGCTGCGCAACATGAGGCGTAGTGAGAATCGCAATTCGCGAGGGCACGTTGCACCATGTCATACGATACCACGCCAAACCATGCTATACAAGCCATACATGATAAGTTGTACTAAACCATAGGAGATCAAATGGGAAAGCATTCCTCCCCTCCACCGCTTCTAATAGTGTATACAGCACGACGCGCAACGCAACCACTCCATCATCCACGTGGTCGTCACTTTCGTGTGTAGTCATCAGCCTTGACATTCCAGCCCCTTATTCCTCATCATATCGGGCATGGCTTAGAGTAAAGTCTGATTTTCTCGTTCAGCATCCACCTCCTCCTCCTCGCTGTCAAACAGCTGCGAATGAGCTCCGAAGTGCTCCTGAGGCAGGATCGGTGGAGCTACCGCTGCATTTGACATACTTGTTCGAGGGGTATAGGCGTGCACGACGCTTCGTCGGAGAGCAGTCGAGGCCGACTGGTTCACAGGCGCGCGCCCACCATTCGCGCTGGTACCGATGTAAAATTCAGACTCACCAGGCGATGCGAACGTGGTTGAAGTGCGCGGTGCACTGGGTACGACGTGGACTTGCATCTCACCACTTCCACCGCTGCTCATAGGATAGTCAGTCGAGGTTGGCACCATTGTTGCCGTGGTGTTGTCATATTCCTGATCGACGGAGGGTCGAGTGTACGACGAGACGAACACGGAAGCTCGTGTGTTAGGCGTGCGATTCGCCATAGCATCAACTACGACGTTGTCGCCTGAGTTCGAGTACTCTTGACTAGGCTCATCAACGATGGCAATTTGTTCGCTTTGCTGCTGCCAGTCTTCGATGGGACTGGAGGTTGTATACAACGCCTGAGCATTGGATAGCGAGTAGTGAGCATCGCCAAGCGGCACGCTCTGCTGTGCCTCCAGCTCGGGCACTGCCGAGCCACGTCCAGGCGCGAAGGAAATGGGCTGGAACTTTCGGCTCTCGCTCCGCGAGGAAACGAACTCTGAGCCCAAGAATTGCCGCATGAAGAGCAACTTTCGCAGCAGCGCGTGCTTCTCAGGACGCATAAGCAGGCGATCGAAGTTCTTCTTGCGAACCGCATGACCGAATCCACGCAAATATTTGCTCATGAGTTGGAACCTGCTGCCTTCAATGCCCTGTGGATCGTCGAAAGCCGAGAAGGTGTGACGCATGGTGGAGTAGAGATGCGCGAGATCTTCCAGAGTATCCTCGACGCTCCACTCCAGCATGACACCAAGATCACGTCGGCGTGCGTTCAGCTGACGAGCACGTTCTGGGTCGAGTGCCAGCTCCTTACGTGTGAAACGGACCAACGGCAGCTGAGCGTGCGGGGTTCTCCTGACTCGATCAATCTTTGCCTGGAAGTCAGCATGGTAGCGTTTGAACAGTGCGACTAGTGCCTTCACCTTGTATCGGGGGAAGAACTCAGATGGGGTGAACAAGGCCTCATCGAAGAGCTCCTTACTTTCGCTCAACGCGGCGAGGAGCTCACTGTTACCGACACAAATGTCAAAGACATCTGCCTCAGAAACGACCCACTTGGGATACCTGTTAGTGACGTACGTAACAATTGGGAGGACGAACAGAAGCATGGCTCCAAGACCGTTCACTGCAGCCAGGACGGGGACGATGCGCTCCGAGGCAACAACGTCAGAAGATGGGTTACCAGCTGACAGGAATGCCAGCATGGCCGTGATGGCGAGGGTTGCATCCGCCACGAATTGCAGACGATTCGATCGTGGCAAGCGGTACGTCGAAGTGAAGAACATTCGGAGCAGCAATGGAACGCATAGGATGCCGAACATCAGGCCGGCATTCAGCATGCGCATGGACGCCTGCGCACCTAGCGCGGGTCCGAAGAGAACTGTGATCACTGCGAACACAAAGCGCAGCAGGCAGTGCTGCGTGCGGAAGTGTGCGTATGGACGGGTGTACGACGAAACCAGGTGGAGCTTGTTTCGCATGTAGATGTCGTTGAGCCCAAGCAGGTACTCCATCTCGCGATTGGCCAACGAGCGCTCGTGGTTGAACGAATCGTGGTAGACGATGATGTCGGATGCCTTTCGATAGAAGTAATAAGGCAGGCCGAGCAGGTAAGTTGCACCCAGGATTACTGCGACGACGATCATCACAGTGTGGTCACCCGACAGGCATTCCGTTAAAGCGTATAGAGGAGTGCGCTGAACCATGAGCGGGTCCGTGTTGCAAGCAAGCGCTCTGCAAAAGGCCACAGCAACGGGGAGATAAAGGATCTCGAGAACCCACAGAGCCAGCGTGTCATATCGCCTCGTCAGGTCATGCACGCCCTTTGACGTAGCAGCCTTGTTGCCGTTCTTGGACTCTTTGTTGAGCTGGTCCTTTGATGTTACAATAAGGTTTTGTTCGTGGTCCTTCTGGAGCTGGTCAAGTTGGAGAATGAACCTGCGCAAAACGTACAAAGCACAAACCGCAATCCACGGACTGGCGAGCACCAGTATGTTGTGGATCTTGGGGTTGAGATAGTCGCCCTCGTGGTACTTGGCAAAGATGTACCAATCCAGATTGAACAGTGCAGTCCAGCTCGTTGCATCCAGCCAGCTTTTGGGCCAAGGGTGTGCCAATGCGATGATCCAGATGAGCCCTTGAATTTGAATCCAGTTGAAAAAGATAAACGCCGCGTCTGAGTTCGCCTTGTTGACGTCGCGAGGCTCCCGCAGGACCGATTCACTGCCCTCAGGTAGCTCATTATCCACGGTTACGCTGAGGTTTAGCCTCGGATACTTGTATCTGATTTGATTCGGGTCATGGTCGAAGGGCGTGGCTGGGGCTAGCGTCGAGGCCTGTCCCTGGGCCTGCCCCTGGGCTTGGCCCTGACTTGCCTCGTGTGCGAGCATGATCGGAAAGCTGCGTTATATCGCCGCTTCGCTATCACCAAACCACGTTGCTTTTCGTGTCCGCACGGAATATATAAAGTCCTATTCCGTTTGTAACACTGCTGAGGCCAGGTTTGGGACTGTCTTTGCGAGGGTGTCTGGAGGAGGCTGAAACTGAGCTTCGACCAGTAGAACTTCCTCACAAGCACGTATCTGCTTCACAAAGCTTCTATCTGCTTCCGCGTTTCCGCGCCTCAACTCGGCACACGGTATGCTTCACCGATCGGTCGAGGGCTAGTTGCGGCTTTTTCTGTGAATTGCGGGTTAGTTTAGTAAACTACGTGGCTTAATCCCACCCTCAGTGCGTTTTTCCCGAGTCAGCCCGTTAAAACTTGTGGTGTATATTCGCCAGCACCGCGCCGCAGGGCCGATATTACGCTCCAAAAGTCGTGCCTTTTAATTGAAAAAATCCTCAACGTCCGTTACTGTTGGCTTGAGTGAGGGGTGGGAGGGGTCGGAGTCGCAGCATGTTGTGTGGATGGTGAAATGTTGCGAGGGGTGTGGATTCGCCCGGCCCCGCTCGCCAGACCAAGCCCGGAGGAACAGACAGAACAAGGGGTGACGGAATACGCGAAGCCTACCTTTTGTCGTGGAAAAGGTAGACTTGGACACATGATACATACTCTCCGTCTCGCACCAGCCGATGACTGGTCGCGATAAATGAGGCAGAATGAGGCAGTGTAGCCCGATCAGGCCAGATTGGAGACGAGGATCAAGGCCAGGACGCTAGCTGATGAGCCACACGACGATTGACATGAAACTTCAAGCCGGAATAGGCATTGCGAGGGGTGATCTTGCGGGGGTATCGCATAGGGAATGTAATAGTATTGAGTGAATTAAGCTTGGTATGCTGGAGTGGTGTGGGATTTGATATTATATCCGCCACATATCGATCCTAGTCTTCGTATCAAGCACTTGTAGCATGCCATGCCCTGAGCTTCCGAGAGTGAGACACTGGGTGCACTGTGGATCCACACACGCACACGCACAAGACATATGCATGAGCCATGAGTCGAGGCATCCACGCGTTATCAGACAGATGAGCACCCCGAGGCGTCGATCCCAACACCGATCCACTTAGCGACACGAGCCCGGTTGCCCCTGCCGAGTCAGGACACCCCGGAGCACCGCCTTACCTCACCGCACTGAGACGAGCCGAGACGATCCAATCCGGTCCAATCCGATCCGGCTCTGGCTTAGGGGCCACTGACCGTGCTCGATCCTCGTCGAGCGGATTTGGAGAGAGAGCATGCAGCCGGAATCAATTGGGCCGCAGCTCGACTCAGCGCGACACTTGGACAGAAGCGAAGAGAGAGGGAGAGAAAGACAAGGCTTGTCCTCGATGCAGGTCAACCTGTCCTCGCAGAGAGGGATGCGGTTGATCGATCGAGGCACGGCTCGGCTAAGCGACGTCATGCCAAGAGTGCTCGGATCTGCACGGATCTTTCTCGATCTCCGCGGTTCTTTGCGCCCGTACGGCAAGATGTGTCTCGCACAATGTTCACTGTTGAGGCTCAGTCGCAGGGTCTGTGCAGGTGTTGGTGTTGGTCTTTGTGCCCCAGCGCGAGTGTCGGTCCTCCTCGTGGTGCGACGTGAGAACAACCGCCAGTCTGGCGAATGTGGTGCAATTCTAGTGTGGTACAATTCTTGTGTGGTGCAATTCTTGTGTGATGGATTCGAACCGACTGAACTTCACTGTGAATGCACAACAGGATGACTCTAAAACTCACACACGCATTGATCCTGCTCCTTCCACACTCCAGACTACATCACTCAAACAGACACTCTAGTTTGTCGTTGCTGTCGTTGTGGTCATCCTTACCGTTGCATGTCGTCTTCTACACAAACTGCACCGTCGTTCACCCGCCTAACGAATGTACTGAAGAGTATTCAAGCTGAAATCGCATCTGGCCAATGCATTCAAGAGGCCAAGCCCACAGAGTTTGCGGAATGGTGCAACTCTGTTCAGGCTCTCTTCGCGAGGTCGTTGCGCGAAACCATGACCGATGTCATGGATGACTCTGGTCGATCCGTACAACCATTCTCGGTCGAAGCGGATGCCTTCCTGCTCCAGCTCATCACTCAGCCCCAAACCGATATCATCTACAGTGGCCAGATTCTGTATTTCATCTATCGTCTTGAGCGCGAGCTGCTCCGTCTTACTGAGCGCCATCGTGAGGTTCACTTCGTGTTCTTCTCGAACAACGAGGCTGTCTGGGAGAATGCACCTTACATCAAGTTCCTCCGAGCCCTCATGCGCGCCTACCTCGATCATGTTCTTCACATCCGTGTTGTCACCTTCAAGGCAGTAGATACTGATTTCATTTCGTATCTTTACGAAGCGTCCCCTCTCTTCATTGCGCTGGGTGACGCCGTTCTGACGCCCGAGGAGTACAGCCGACTTCAGACCTTTGCTTCGTTCGGCACTGCAGAGCCCAATGCAACGCTTGTTGATGTGGAGCAGCTTCAAGTGCGCCTCAAGGCCATTTGCCTGTCTCTGGTTCGTCGAGGTGTGCGCTGCGTTCGTCTTCCTGAGCTCATCTCACAGGATGGTATGCTCTCGGGTCTCATGATTTCCCCTCGTGGTGACGCGATTTTCTCGCTTGCAGAAGAGGTCTGCTTCCCTGCCAACGCATGGGCAACATCCAAGAAGTCCCCTGTTACTGGTACCGAAGCGGCTGCACAGGCGAAGGCCATCGTCACTGTGTTGACTGAGATGCGTGCGAAGGTCTCTGGCAGCAAGCCTGATCTTGGTTTGCAAATCGCAACCAGTGGTCGCATTCCCCTTGCGCTTGCTGTTGCATCTTCTCTCCGACAGACCGACCCTGCGCTCGCTGCACTGCTTCTCATCCAGACGGTTCTTCTCGAGGATCTCCCCCTCGCAGATCGTGCTCAGCCTCCTGCTGTCATTGAAGACGTTGAGAGCCAAGTCTCCACCGTCTCGCGAGAACTGCGTTCCAAGATGCTCAAGATCTATGGTGCGCTCGAGCAGGTTGTCAACTCGACTGGAGAGGAGGATCTTGCATTCGTCGCTGCTGCATTGCGTGATGCCATCGATGGCCGTATCCTGCACCGCCTGTTGATCCTTCATCTACAGGGCAAGCTGACGGGTTTCATCGCTTCCAGCAAGGTGATCGAGAAGCTTTGGAGTTTCGTTGGTGCCAGCCAGACCATTGCAGAAGCTTTGGCATCTCTCAAGGGCCCCGCGGTGACTGGTGTCCCCGAGTCGCTTAATCCTCGTGCATACCAGAAGCAGCTCGTCAAGCAGTTGAGTGGCAACCCAGAGTCTAAGGATGGAAAGCTCGCCGTCGCAACCTCGATCAACGGTTCTACTCTCCAAGAGGCTTGGGCAGCACTTCCTTCCGCAGATCCTGTGGTTACCGGTCTGCTCTTGGAGCTCGCAGGAGCTGCCAACACCGCCACCGCTTCGCTGGTGGAAGAGAGCAAGGACGACAAAGGTGCATCCAAGTCAAAGGGTGAGGATTCAAAGAAAAAGCAGCAAGAGGTCCAACCCGCTCAACCAGCAAAGACCGAGCCAGAACCAGAGCCCGAGGTCGCAGACGACTGGGACGCTGAGCCAGCTGATGACTGGGATGTTGATGAGCCTGAACCCGAGCCTAAGAAGGCTGAGCCTGCTGACGACTGGGATGTAGATGAAGAGGAGGCCCCTGCTGCATCGGCTCAGCAGGTCACAGAGTCCAAGCCTGAAGAGTCCGTGGAGCCCGAGGCCTCTGAAGAAGATGAGAAGCTTGATGTGCCTTACCTCGCAGAGGGCGAGTCTGACCACTGGTCGATGAAGCAGCACCTCGATGATGGTGCTACCATGGCCACTCGCTACTTGGAGCAGCACGTTGCAGTGAACCCCATCAAGATTCCCGTTCATGCTCGTGATGTTCTTAAGAAGCTTCTCGAACGCTGCCGTGACCCCAAGGCTACTGAGGTCCGACGCTCGTATGTCATGCCCACTGATAAGGAAATTCAGGCCGTTTCGAGGGTCTGGGGTTACAACATGACCGTGGACAAGGCAAAGGCATGGCTTAAGAACGCCATCGAAATCAAGATTAAGAGGGCTGAGAACAGAATGGCAGCTAAGTTCGGCTCCACACAGGAGCGATACGTCCGCTCGATGAAGACTCCCAGCAAGACCATTCTCCGAGATATTATTGCCACCGAAGAGTCGGCATATGATGAGGCTAAGCGAGAGGAGGGCAAGACCGAGACCAAGCATAAGCAGCCCAAGAAGAAGCAGCAGACCGAGAGCGTTGCCGACAAGGCATCGCGCGAGATTGCAGCAAAGAAGGCTGAAGCCGCCATGAGGGACGTTCAGCGCTTTATTGCACAACTCAAGCAGCTCCGCATCACTCAGGACCAGCGCATCGAGAAGCTCGATGAGCACCTCCATGCACATGCAGATATGCCGTCGGCATTGTATGGCTACATGGAGCTCCTTCAGTGGCGCGTCAATCAGTGGAAGGACAAGGTCGAGAATCGTGTCCGCGCTCAAAACGCTTCACAGTCTGCTGCAGCACTTGAGGCGCACATGGAGGCTGCCGTTCGTCTCCACCAGCTTCTTTCAGACTTGACACGACGTTTCCTTGCCTGGATGAGCCCTGAGCAAGCTGAGGAGACGGCCCGTTCGTATGCTCTTCTCGGCTTCCAAGATATGGCAATCGAGACCCTCAAGCGATACGTTGCAGAAATCAAGCGTAAGACTGACTCGACTGAGCAGCAAGTTGCGGCTGCACAGGAGGTTTGCTCACGTGGTGAGCAGCTCTTCTCCAAGCCTCAGACCACTGCAGAGCGTCGCTACAACGTGGGTATGTCTCGCGGTCGATTCTTGATGCAGTACTGCGGCCACACTTTGCTTCGTAACGTGCGCTCTGCGTATGATCCGCGTGTCCAGCGCTTCTATCCCGATTACTGGCAGCGTCAGTTGCTTGACATCGTAGACCGTGGTGAGTCTGCACTTGTGGTTGCCCCCACCTCTGCAGGTAAGACCCTAGTCTCGTTCTACACTGTCGACCAAATTGTCAAGATGAACAAGGAGTTGAAGTCTGGCTCGCAGAAGCATGTTGTCGTGTTCATTGCGCCAACCTATGCGCTGGCTCGCCAGATGGAGGCGGACATCATGGAACGTACCAGCGCTTCGGTTTATGTCCATGACACCAACCTAGCCTTGACACACTCTATGGCATTTGATGTCCTCATTACAGTGCCTTCGTGCATGGAAACCCTTCTATTCTCGCCCGATCGCCTCAACTGGGTCAAGCGCATCAAGTATGTCGTCTTCGATGAAGTGCACTCGATCGGTAGCACCTTGAATGGTCCTATTTGGGAGCGTCTCTTCCTCCTCATTCATCACTGCTCGTTCCTTGCGCTCTCTGCCACAGTCGGTGGTGCTGATCGCTTCCACCAGTGGCTCATGGAGATGCGCGCTCAGGTGGACATCAAGAACGCTTACGCTGTGCCCTCGCCAGTTGTCCACAAGGTCTGCACCACCATTCGCTGGTCTCACTTGCACCACTACTTCTACATCCCACCTGCCTCGTTCTTGAAGGAGGCCATGGAGGATGCAAAGCACGCCGTGGATATCACTAAGGTTGATACCGAGGCTGCGGCTGAGGCGCTCAAGAGCGAGGAGCTCGTTGACCGTGAGGTGCGTGAGGCCAAGGACGGCACTGGTATGACATTGGAGTCACTTTCGCCTGTCACAGGCATGCCTGGACTTGAGCAGAAGCAGGAAGCCGGCTGGTTCCTGGCTCTCCACCCGTGCAGCACTGTCTCTGTGGAAGGCAAGGAGCGCCAGACCAACATTCACCTCCTCAGCAATGTTGAGTTCTCCACCGCGGATACTCTCCAGCTCTATGATACCATGGTTCGAATTGCTGAGGAGTCACCACGCATGGGTCCTGCGACTGCGCCTCAGCACCACCTTCTTGTCTACTTGCGTGAGAAACTCAATCCTGACACCTACTTCTCATTCTTCGTTGAGAAGCTCCACTGTCTACAGTTTGAGGAGCAATTGAAGGAACAACTCCGCCAGTGGCACGAGGCTGTCCTCGACACTGAGATCCTGGATGTCGTTGCATCGCTCTCCGGTGAGTTGCAGCAAGTGCTACAACCCTTGACCGAGGCTACTCGCGCTCGTCGCAAGAAGTGGATCCAGCAGTTCCTTCCTCTCATGCGCCAGATCCGCGACCGCGACTGGTTCCCTGCGATTGTCTTCTGCTTGGATCGTACCTTGTGCGTTGAACTTGCTGAGCACTTGGTTCGTGAGCTTGAAGCCGAGGAAATGGCCACTTGGATCGCGGAGGGTGATAAGCGCGCCGACAAGAAGGCACTCATCAAGGAGAATGAGCGTCTCTTGAAGATTCAGCAGCGCAACCGCGACAAGAAGAGCAAGGGCTCTGCCGAAGCGGCACAGGAGGAAGAGGACGCGATTCGTATGGGTCTGGAGGAAGGCACCGTCACATTGGTCAAGGAGTACAATCCTCTTGAGTGGGGTGCAGATCGACCTGACATTCGCTTCTCGTTCGTGAATGAAGCGGAGTGGATGCCAAGTGATGAGCTCGACTACTGGCAGACACGTGTCACTCGCAAGGCCAGTGCATACAACGGCCAGCATCCGCTCATCAAGGCTTTGTTCCGTGGTTTCGGTGTTCACTCGTTCGGTGTCGAAAAATCTTATCGTGATCTCGTCGAGGTCATGTTTCGAGGCCGTCACCTGAAGTTTGTCATCTCTACTGAGACTCTCGGTCTCGGTGTGAACATGCCATGCCGTACCACCGTCTTCGCGTTCACAACTGTTGAGTTGAACCCTCTCAACTACCGTCAAATGTCTGGTCGTGCCGGTCGTCGTGGTTTTGATGACAAGGGTCAGGTCGTCTTCTTCGGTATTGATCCACGTGCAGCGTGCCGTTTGATGACTTCGTCATTGACCGATCTTACTGGTCACTTCCACCTGTCGTGCGTCACGGTCTTGCGAGTGCTCTTGAAGTATTACTTCATCAAGGACGCCAACGGCAACAACCTAGGCAAGCCTAACGTTGCACTCCAAGATCAGCGTAACCTCTTGGCCAAGTCTTTCTTCGCCTTCTCACAGATGTACCCACAAGCCACGAAGGTCGAGCTCCTGCATCACTTCCGCTTGTGCATCACGTACTTCCAGTTCTTGCAGCTCTTCCCCGACGGTCGCCCCTGCTCGCTTGCTTACCTCTTGGCAACGACCGCAACTCGCGCCGAAGGTTTCTTTATTCTTACTTACCTGTTGCGCCGCGGTGCTCTGGAGGCTATCACCAACAACCCAAGCATCCCACAGGATGAGGCAAAGTCCAAGGTTATGACCTTGCTCGCTAACCTGCTCTTCCCCATCCCCATCCGCAAGGGTGCCAAGGTTAGTGACTTCCCTCAATGCCCCGGCAAGATCATTTTGCCCACCGTCGCCGAGGGTGTCTCCCCACGCATCGCTGAGTACATCGAGGAGCACGATCGTTTCGTCGTGAAGCTCCTTACCTACTACTCTGCTGCTGTCTTGGCAACTCGCAAGAACTACATCGATGCTGAAATCGATGCGAAGCTTTGCGAAGATGCCGTGCAGTTGCCGCTTTCGGCCTGCCAGGTCAGCAACGAGGTTAAGCAGGCTCTTGACGACGCTGCTGAGCAAGAACGGGAGGCTAAGCTGGCTGCGCCTGAGCTCAGTGCAGCTCTTCGTGCCACTGCTTTCCCCAGCAAGACCCGCTCTCCCTTCTACGCCTTGGCAGGTAAGGGTGATGTCTACACTTCCGCAGCTGAGCTCCTTGAGACTGTCCGTGGTGATCTCCACGTTCACCCCAACCAGCTCCCGCTCTCATTCTCGACTCGCTATCCTGATTCCAAGTTCAACGCTTATGCTCTGGACTTCTTCGAGAACGATGATTACTACGGTGACATGATTCGATACAACGGCATCGACCGCTCCCGCGCTTGGGAGTCGCTTGAGCGCTTCAACTACTTCTTGCGCCGCCTCAAGAGCAACATGTACAAGATGACTGTCTTCGAGGATGAGGAGTCTGACGAGTCCTCCGGCGACGACTCCGACGCAGAGGGTTTCACTTCTATCCTTGCAAGCAACAACCCCCAGAAGAAGCTCAACACCTCACCTTACGCGCGCCAGGAACGTGCTACTAGCAAGATCTTCAGCGCTGTCTACAACCAGTTCCATACCAAGTTCGCTGCTATCTCTCGTCAGAAGGAGTAAGTGCGAACGGTCCGGGGTTATCTGTGTGTATATCACTCCACTCGGTCACATTTTACTTGACGCACACCTTTACTATGAATCGACTTACATATATCCAGTGGCATGATCGGCCCTGGCCTCTGGCATAATAAACAGATCCGCGTTAAGGTCCAGGAGCCTTGCGAGACGGACATGCAAATTAAGGGAAGTTGTATTTACACTGGTTGGGAAGACGATGATCGCGACTATGGAATGGGCAGACAGTGATATGACTTTACCTCTTTGGCGGCCTTGCTTTCGTCTTATTGAGAAGCGCGAACTTCTTGGCTATGCTCTCTGTGGGCAACTTGACCTGAGTCTTCTTCTTTTTCTTTGTCTTAGAGGTCATGTCATCTTCTTGACTACTCTTGCCAGCCCCTCCCAGGCTGGGGACTGTGGAGGATCCCGTGAGAATCTCGAGATTACGTGCGATGGTGTCGAGCTTGTTGTTCCTCTCGATGAGCTTGGGATTCAGAATCTTTGCTGCCGCGGGTGCGTTCTCAAGGATAGCATCAGTTGCAAACTGTGAAATGTCACCGCCAGCCATGGCAAGCGTCCTAGCTGCGCGCTTGACCTGTTTTGTGACTTCATGTACACTGCCATTCTTAGCCTCAACGGCCTCGATGAACGGGTTTGTCACAACGGCTGTACGCGCACGCTTCTGTCCCAGCTCCAGTTTCATTTGTCTCTCCTCTTCCTCGGCCTGTTGTTTGAGTCGTCGTGCGGTGGCTTTGTCAATGGCATTGGCGTCAGGACGTTTTAAACGATCGAGTTTCTTGCTTTTTCGCAATAATGGTGTGTCACCTGTGCGTGCTGCTTGTTCGGGTGCCAGTGCATCGCGTACTAACTCATTCCGTGCTAAGAGCACCTTGAGATGCTGTTTTGCGTGTACGTTGGACATTTTGCTTTAGGTCAATACACTTTCAAGTCGTGATGAGTAGAACTATGTAATTTGTATCGACACGCACCGCGGTGATCACCAGTTCTGAATACCTATAGTAATGTAACTGAGCTCCGCACTGGCCTATATTCCAGCACCCCAGAGTGCGTAAGGGGGAAGAAATACCCCCACCCGGATCTGACCTCTCAGTATGGCTCCTTCCTTCCCTCCCGGCGCCGCTCGACCGAAACTTTTCCGATCCCCTCCCTCCGATCTCTCTACCTTTTCGGGGCGTCTCAGAGGGGGCAAGGAAGCTCAAAGGAGGGACTTTTGGCGTTGAATATCACGCGAGGGGTTTGTGCGGCGCGAGTGAACTTAATGCCATGACATGCTGGAAGAGCTTGGTCACCGACTGGAATCCCGAGGTAGCACCGGAAGTTCCAAACCTCCTCGTGTTTATGCGTTTTTTCGATATGTTTCCTAAACTCGACTTTGAACCCACATTTCCACACTCTTACTCACCCCTGCACCCGATCTCTCATCTTGTCTAGGTGGTAATCTGTCGGTAGTGACGAAGAGATGCGGTTCCGCATACTTCTTGCTTCACTGGCAGTGTTGTTCACTGTAGCAGCCGTGGTTTCTGGTACGTTGGCCTGATTGTTCGCTTGTATACACTCTTCTGCATGCGATCTGCGGGTCGCACGAGGGGATATGCGCTTGATCATAGTGTTTGTGCATGTAGCCCGGTAAGTCAAACCAAATGCATGAGCAGGCCTCGACGCTCTCGCGCTCTCGATCTCACATCGCACGCTCAAACCCTCCCCTTGAACACCGACAGCTTCAGAGAATCTACCTGATACCCGTGATCTGGCATCGCTGGAGTTCAATGATCCGGGTTCGGTAGAGACTTTGCTTGGCCACAAGCATGAGCAGAACGCGAAGCTTAAGGAAGAGCTCTTAACTGACCACGAACTGGACCACCTCCAGCGCAAGCACCTCGAGCTGAAACACTTTGAAAAGTCTTTGATCGAGACGAGTGTCACCGAGGAGAAGCAGGATGAGGAAATCGAAAAGGTCGTTGATGCCGTCGCTGAAGGTGAGGCTCTTCCTAAGACCTCATTCATTTCGCTGACGGATAAGCCCAAGAAGAAGCTTACGGGCCCTCCCAAGGCAGAGATCAAGCCCCTCAAGACACCTATGAATGACCTCAAGGAGAAGGCACCGGTGTCGGAGTACATCCGTGTTGCAAGTGCAGAATCTGCTAAGCTCGGCACCGACGGTTTGCCCGTTACTCCGTATACTGATACCTTGATGAAGCAGGTGCACATGCTTCACATGAACAAGGAGCGTCTCCTGAAGGATATTAAGGAGAACCGTGTCATGCCTATCTGGGAGCTGGCGAAGGAGGAGCAGCGGAACAAGAACAATATGAAGCGCTTCGTCCGAAGAACGTCACCCACGGGCCGACTCCGACAACAGGGTCGAACCAACATGGATGTCATCGACTGCACAGCGTGCCGATACATTTGGCTCAAGGTGGAACAGGACCTGGGCAACTCGCGCGAGTACCACCAGCTCTACGACGTCTTTGTACAGCATTGTGCACAAGCACAAGAGACGCAGATCTTCTTCCACGCTTGCAACAAGATGTTCGGCAAGATTGACCGAATGATTGTTGATTATGTTTTGGGTCACACTGTGAACCAGATGTGCATGAAGGCGGAGATGTGCCGTTAAAGCATTGTAAGGTTGAAATCGAACCAACCAAGAATAAAACTAAAAAGTAGAAAGTTGATAAGCGCATAACTGTCGGCTTGCATTTATTGCGAGCTCCTCGTTGTCTGTACATGCTTTCAGGCTATCTATAGCAGTTGTGGCATCTTGTCTTGAACAAACTCCTCAACAGAGAGACCAGCGTGCTCGCGAAGGAGGGATGCGAGGGTTTCACCATGTTTGCCCTGGGCGTCGATGGGCGTGCCGCTTCGGACGAGCGCACGCGCCAGTCGGAGCTGACCACGATACACCGCGTTCATGGCAAGAGTGAAGCCCTCTTTGTCGCGAAGATGTGCGTTAGGATAATGCATGTGGTTATGATACAGCTCGTGCTTCAGCGCAGGTCGAAGTTGTTGACTTCGATCGGCTGCAACAGCCCCCTCCTTAGCAACGGGTGCCTTTGTCGACTGAGCCTCCGCTGCCTCAGCCCCACTCTGCTCGGGAACGCTTTTGGTCTCCTTGCCATCGTCATGGTCCTCAGCCTCGTCCTCCAGGGCGGTCTCGGACATGAGATCGAGGGCACCTGCCTTCCCAGATGTAAGCCCGAGTTCTTTCTGTACTGGATTTTGGTCAGGCGAACCAAGGATATCTCGTTCACTTTGCGCGGCAGCGTCTTGTTCAACCTCTCGCGTACGAGCACGGATCTCTGCGTAAGTCTTCAAGCGCTCCTCAACTGAAATTCCCTCCGCCCCTTCTTGGTCCTCCTCTCCTATGTGGTCAGATTTAATCGCTTCGGGTGCAACATCAACTGCACGCTGTGCCTGTGCTTGAAGCATAGCTTGCTCCATGCTCTCCATTTGTTTTCCCGCACCACGTCTTACACTACGTACTGCATCTGGGAACATATGTGAGTACTTCATTGAGGCCTCAAGAAGGAGCAAAGCAAGTGACTCATGCCCATGACGTGATGCGCAGGCTATACTGTCGTCGCCAATCGATAGATCGTCGCTGGGTAAGGTTTCACACGGGTCTGCTCCAGCGCTGAGCAGTATCAAACAGTGCTCCACGGACCCCAACTCTGCAGCGAGCATCAAGGGGCTTCGCCCGAAGGCTGGATGCACCATGTTCACGTAATACATGGTACCTCCAGGGTGATTCTCAACCATACGCAAGGCTGCCATAAGCGCAGGTGTGTCTCGGTTGCGTACGGCTTGAATAAGTTGAGTGAGTGACTGGAGCGGAGATGAATTCTTTGCATTGTCAGTCGTGCTGGTAGCGGATTCTGTGTTGGTCGGCTCAGCATGGGCATCCGTTGAATCGTTTCTGCTCTCGTTCTGCGCTTCATCCTTCTCGTCGCCATGGGACACTTCTCCACCAGACATTTCCGAAGTCAAAGCTGCAGCAATGAGAGCCTCCACTTGCTTCGTGACGGACTCCTGATCGGTTAGGCTTTGCGAGCCTTGCTCTTTCATCGCACGAACAAGCATCCGAGCGACCTTTTCTGAAACCCCGAATGCCTCTGCGTAGAACTGCACCTCACCCTCATCGAGACCGAGGGTACCCGACCTTAAACCTTCGTCCTTTGTATCACCCGAAGCGTGATCTGCGGACGAAGCATTATGTGGCTCTAGCAGCGTGTTAATAGCGCCTGCGCGTTTCTCCGTTGCCCTCTCGATCGCCTTTCGCCGCTGGTCCTCGGTCACCTTGGCCGATATGGGTTGGGTTCGTTCGTTCCATTCTGCGACATTTTCATGCATATAGCTGCCTTTGATGCGATATCCATTGGTATCAACAACAACTTCATCAAACGGGTCATCTTCCCACAATCTAGGATCATCGTCTGAGATACCTGCGGCAATCTCATGCAGTGTCTCTAACGATACCACCTGTTCCTCCTGCTCTGTGTCATTTAAACGTTCTTCGCGAGTTTCGCGCGTCTCCTGGAGAGACGGCTCCGTCTGACACTCCATGCTGAGTAGACGCCGCTGTAGCAACCTGGATACAAGGTGTTTTCACGTCTACCACTGCGGCAACCCCGCTAAACAGCACTCTAGGTGTGGTGTAGTTGAGTGATGGAATTCGAAATTTTGAAATGATACCATCCACCGGGTGGACTGAATCTCGGATCCCGTCGATTGGTACATACTGCTTGAGTGGGTGATACGCAAGATCTGGCCAGTGTGTAGGTGAAATCACCATGTCAAGCGACTTACACGCGATCGTTGCACGCAGACGACTGCTGCGCGAACTCGCCACGCAGGTAACACACGCTCAAAGCCAGATAACACAGCTACTCACATTGATCGTCGAGGCGAGCGCGAGTCCCGATGAGAATAGCGCGCAAGCGACTCGCATCGCACTCGAACGCGGCAGGATTCTCGAGTCGCTAACCACCATCCAGGTAATTCGCACCGCTCTGCTCAATCAGCGTGTTCCCAGGCCGCTAAGTGCCATCGCACATCCTGGAGCCGCAACACCTTCGAATCCAAATGCGGCGATTGCGACGGGCCACTCGCAGTCCCTCAGTGTGTTCCCCCTCCTCGTGCAGCCCAACGAGCCTTCAATCCCTGCTCTCACAGTGGGGCAGTCGGCTGACGCGCTGAAGCTAGCACAGGGTGGACTAGACGACCAGATCGACGAGGACGTTCCACTGGAACAGCATGCCACCCCACTCCCTCAGACGCTTTCGGCGCTGGAAGGCGTCCAGATGTCCTTACTGAAGAATTCGGCGAGCCACTCTGCGAGTGTACAGCAGCAGCAGTTACAGCAAGGTCAAACTCAAAATCCTCAGCAGCAGCCACCGAGGAGCTCACTGAGTGCGACTGCCAATCTGGATGACCCCCACCTGTGTGGCGTCGATGCAACGACTGGACTTGCGGTCCCAGCAGCCCTGGCAGCTCTGGAGCCAGCCAAGCTAACTTCATGGCGAGGGTTGCTGAGTTCACTACACGTCCGAGCGGCCCGATCCGCGCGACATCTTCGGCATCTAATTTCGCAGACTTTCCCTCAGCTGTCTCTTACCGTCGGTGAGGCTCACTATGCAGTTTCCGAACGGTGCGCGTATCGAGACGACAGTGGTGACCTCATTCGAGGTCTCATTCCTTCAATCCAACCCGACCCCACCCAGCGAAGCAATATCCAATTGGAGGGCGATCAGCTCGATTGCCTCGAAGATGGTGACCTCTCTAGCACAGATAAAGATTCGCCATACTTCACCCTGAGTGCGGCGTACCTTCGTCGAGCTGAACAGCGCGCCTTGGCGTCGAGAGCACTGGGAACCGCACTCAACGCGTTCCCACCCGCGCATGCGGTTCAGGGTGAAGGCATCTCAGATCGGCTGAACATACCACCTGGTACTCAACCAGCTCCTCAACGCGGTCCATCAAAATCACCCCAATTGCCCTCACAGCTGAAGCTCTCTAAGCTCCTTGCCCTGGGCGAGTCCATGGCTGGATCAACTTCGCAATCTATCGCAACTGCGACCATTGCCGAGGATCTTGAGGACCTTATCTCAGGGCTAGCACGGACGGGTGGCACAGGCGCAGGTGGCAGCGGTATGATGGATCACCTTGGTCGAGGTATGTCAGGTTTTAGCTTCTTGTTTGGACGGACACGAGTACCCTTCCGTAATGTCAAGGCCAACCCCCTGTTCACAAACTCCTCTCCGAGCGCTATCGTTTTCGAAGTGCCATATGTGTTTAACATGGTTATCTCAATCGTACCCGCTGCACAGCGGGCTCAACAGAATCCATCGTTTCAGCCTTCATCGTGCTCGGTCGGTGAAGTGAATGACGTCGCTATTTATGCATTAACGGAAAGCTTAGCAGCAAAGGCGATCGGGGAAACACTGCTCCCATCGTCGTTTCCAAGCATGCGGGTGGCAACTATGCGTGCACGTGACCTGCTCGAATACCTTAAGCAGCTGCCCACTAGCAGCCCCAAATCGCAACAGATTACGCTCAATGGGAAGTTCACCAAGCCCGCTCAGCGATTGGTCCAGGAGCTCGCCCTGATATCGTCCCTGGCGAGTACACGCGCCACTACTCCAAGCACTCGAGACGTCAGTATTACTCTCCCTTGGCTTAGATCATTGCTCACCAATCGAACCCTCCAAATCTGCTTCCTTCTAACTACCTGGGCAAGGTTGGCGTACGGAAGACTGTTCACAGCGCCCTACTCAAGTTTAGACCCATACTCAACCTTGTCGCCCTCGCCGTACTCGTCAATGTCCATTCATGCGCGTAATTTCCCGAGAACGGTGGTTGGGGCAGCGCCCAGCATGGGAGGCGGTGCACTCTTCGAGCTTGAGTATCGAGAGAATGATGTTGACATGAGTTCTCTTCACCTTGCCTCTGCAGGAGGACGACGGATCTTGGGGTTTGCTCCGAGGGCCCTAGACAAGCGGCTAGGTAGGAGTCTCGTAGCATCTACGGTCAGTATCCCAGCATCGAGTCCTCTGACTGCACGCCTAACACCCGTGACGACTGCAGAAGCGCACTCCCCGCAAGCCCTTGAGTTTATGCAACTGGTTGCAGATCGTGTGAGTGCCCAAGCGAAGGCTACAGCAAGTCGCTCGCCAGAAACCTCTCCCAAGAGTGATGCGCCCAGCGCGGACACGTTGGCACAGTTGGATATGCTCGTCAAGTTAATCACTTCAACCGCTGGGGAGGCCTCTATTCACCCTTTGGCCGGAGTTGGCTTTGCTACATCTCCTGGTCATACCCTAGCTGGCATGTTTAAGCAGCTTGAGACGATCAGTAACGCGGGATTTGAGAAGCTGCATCAGCTCGTCCGAACGCTACGGGAGCTCTATGCTGAGCATCCCGAGATGCTCACCCCTGGTCGTGCCATTGGCATCCAAGCAATCGAGCAAGTAGCGAAGTCGCTAGGTATCACCCTAGATGGGCTTGTTCGCCTGATGCTGCTCGCCTAGGTTCGCCTCTCTGCGACGCAGCATGAGCAATGCGGATGAATAAACCCTGTATATTAGTCGATTCGTTTATTCCACTTGTTAGAACTATCCGAAGGGTGAAGGAGGTGGCTTCGGGACATCATCATCCAAGCCTGCTAGGTACGCCTCGACTGCGGTTTGCACTGCTGCTTGGGATGATTCGCCTGAGCTTTCGGATTGGATGACCATCCACGGAATCGCGCTTGGCTTTCGGGCTGGAGTAGCTGGAGTAGCTGGAGTAGCTGGAATAGCTGGTTCGACCTCAGTTGCCGGACCTGACGCGTAAGAAAAGCTTTCGAGTCTTCTCATCCTGACGAGTTCCTCGTCCGAAATGTGAGTGGCGAACGGAGACAGCATGTTGGGTTTGGTACTCTGGTGCTTCGCAGGGGTTTGGTAACCTTCAGCCACTTCCCCTAATGGCGCAAGATGGCCATGTGGCGACGTAGTGGTGGTGTCTGCAGAAACGCCGGCAGATTCTAGGAATGAACGGCCTCGTGGGCGACTCTGGAGAGTGGCGGGACTTACCGAAGCACTGGTGCTACCCAAAACGCTTCTTCTGTGAATGCCTGTGCCAGGTGTGAGAATTCCCACACCTCCTGCCACCGACGCCCGGTGAATTGAATGCCGATAGCCTGCATAAGCTCTGCGATTCTTACGCGCCTGAACTTGTGCTGCCTCGCGTAGGGCGCGGGTTCTAAGTCGCTCATCAGCCAAGAAAGTAGCGTAGAGCTGACGGTGGTGCTGAGCGGTACGAGCTGTGATGAGCTGGATAATACGCCTTCGAGTATAGCTGTCTTTAAAGTAGAAAACATTCACCTCAGGTTTAGGGGCTCCTTTGGCGGAGCTCACCGCATTCTCAGACGGATATACTGTGATGCACAGCGGGAAATCAGTTGGTTTGTTGGTCCGTTTGGCAGAGACTTCATCGACTAAGGTAAGAGTGGTCAAGTGCTCCTTGAGGAAGACCTTGCCACTGATCACATTTTCAACAGTACCATTGCGGTCCTTCTCACGTCGCGTCCAGAGCAAAGACATGTGCTCGACCTCCAGTGTGCAGAGCTCCCATTTGTCAAAGATAAGGCCTTTGACAAACATATAAGCTGGACAGGTTAGGGTAGCTGCTGCATCCTCCTGAAGAGTCCTTGACGACTCTTCTAGTACGTGTAGCATTCGTTGGTCGAACCAGTCCACTTTGGCCAGCGTGACGCGATCGGTGAGGAACCTCATGAACATTTGTGACTTTGTGAAAAAGCGCAAAAATGGGTGTAACTCGCTTGCGCTTTGGGTAATAAACATGTCGCGATTGAACCACTTTTCGACATCCATCTCTTCATCTCCTGAAGCGATTGTGCTATTGTTAGTGTCAGGGCTGGAGAGAGTTTTCGGGGGACGTAGGAACGAGCGGTAGCCGCGGAAGAGTGAAACAAACGTGTCCAAAAATGCCATGCGTAAGGTCGCAAACGCCTTATTCAGCTCTAATGCCTCATGCTTCGAGTCATTGTCATACAGATCACCAAAGGGATTATCGGCAAACTGACGTGACAGTTCGCCAGATAATCCTGAGGATCTGGTTTTGTTGCTGAGTCCAAAGGTGCCTGACAAGCTCATTCGCAGTGAGTTGAATGTCATCAATGTCTGACGGCCGATGCGTCGCCTGGTAGAGCTAGCGGGCGATGGTTGGGGTGCCGTGAGGGCTGCACCGCGACGACGAAGGGTACCAAGAAACTTCGATTTACTCTCTGGGGTCGAGGCAGGCTGCGAAGTAGCTGGAGGCATGTCGGCAGCCTGGGACGATGCTCTAAAGAGTTCTTGTGCAGAAGCAAATTCAGATGGTGACCTAATGGAAGGGATGTCCTCGGGCGGCTGCTTCGCCTCAACGCGGGGTTGTAGTTGAGGTGTCCTTGAGGTATTGGATATCGGTGTCTCGTTCGAATCATCTAACATGGACAGGTCTCCATAAATTGCATCGTCATCAACGCCGGGCCGCTCGAGTAAAGCGTTTGACTCACCACTACCATGCCTCTGTGTGACTTGCTGGGTCATCGACGTGATTTGAGCTGCGATCTTTAGAGCGTGTTGTTGGCGCGCTGACTCTGCTTGGTCCATGGCATGACGTAGGCGAACATGATAAATCGGTGGGACAACCAGCTGAAAGGGTGTGTTCTCTGGTTGCTCGACGTAGTTCGCTTCACACCCAAGCCCAGTACCCGTGGCAGATTCGCGGCTAATTGTGGTTGAGCTACGATGCCCCGAAGTAGAGCCTGAATTCGATACCATCGAGTCCCCTCTTCCGTCAGAAGCAGCTGATGCCGCAGCTGCAGCGGCGGCAGCGGCCTTTGCAGTCGCCGTCAAATCCTGTGCGGTCGAAAGCGCACCAAACCCGTCACTGATTCCGACGTCGATTGAAGACCTTGGGTTTTGTGACGCCTGGCAAACTTCATTGACGGTGGGGTTGAACAGCACGGAAGGGTATGTGATACGAGAGTGATCTATATCCACAACTAACGCATAGGGTGGGGCGCTTTCGCGCATCGCAGGAAGCGAGCCAACCAAGAAGGGTTGGGGCGCTTCGAGGAAATCAGCCAAGCATAGTGGAAGAAGAGGAATATATGCAAAGCTAAAGGTAAGCGGCGTGAGCAACGCAAGGATTGCTTCACAGATATGTAGAAGGGCTTCAGGCGCTGAGCACAGAAGGAGCACGGGCGTTTCCTGGAGGATCGCATCGAAAATTATGGTTGTACACTCCGGAGTAAGTAACTTGCACAAGTATGCAAAGTCAACATCATGCCACGGTGCCAATGGTGGTTTACGGGGTCGTTGAAGAAGATATAATCTTCGAGCAAACACGCGGAGTATCGGTTCAGGGAATGCGGAAAACTCCCTAGGGTGGAATGCAAAGTCGCTCACTTCGAAAGGAAGTTTGGTTGGTGCGGGTAAGGCTCGCTCTGCCTCTTCGATGGTGTCGCATGTTCCGCTTTCGTTTACAACACTGTTATCCAAGTCAAGTTCGGTTTCTGATTCTCCTCCGCTCTCGGTACTACTACGGAGAGAAGAAATAGATTCACTTCGAAGGATGGCGGGCACAGGTGAGCCACCCGATGGGTTCAGAGCTTTCTGGGCGTTTGCGTAGCAGAGGGTAGCAAAAATGCACATCACGTAATGTGGGTACTCAGGATGCATTGCTCCACGAAGACCTGTCAGATGGGACGTAAATGTCGGTGGATATACAAGCTCTGCTGAGGGTGGCTGTACGAGCCTGGCAAGTGCATAGGCCTCATCGTCGAGGTCAGCTGCAAGATACTCGAGCGACGAGTCATCTGGCTGAAGAGGAGGCGGCCGATGCTCGAGATCGGCCTTTGCCGTTGCTTTGGAGATTTCAGGCACAGAACCATCCGCAGAGTCAGGCTCACTGGGTATTGTGGGTGTTCCTTCAGCACTGATCGAAGAATCCGCAGATGAAGACGATGCTTCGAGATCAAGTTTAGGTGTTGGAGCTTCCGAAGATTTAGACGGCTTCGCGGGTGGGGCGTTCTTACCTGCAGTACGCTTCACGGCTGCAAACTGGGCCAAATGGAGGGCAGAGAGGGCATCTAACTTTGGCCCAGCAACAGGAGTACTTGGGGCATTTCCCCCGGTCGCAGATCGCCTCGGAGTCGAGGGTGCAAGCACACCACAGCTTTCTGGCGACGAACCTGACAAAGGCTGTAAGTTGGGCGTTGTGGTCAACGCCGAACTTGATGATGAGTCCACAGTTGAACAGCTGGTAAGGATTGAACCGTAGACCTCGGCATGCTCAACAAAACGCTCCGTCAAAACCTCAAGCATTGCAGAAAAGAACATATGATAAGGCTTCTTGGATAGGATCACCAATGCCTGCGGGCCGTATAGGCTTGTGGGCAAGACAAAAGCAGAAGGGTCCAGATCTGGGTCTCGAACCGACATTTGTAAGAGACATGCGCCAATTTGACCACGCGCCGTAGCGACTACAGCAGACGGCATAGCAACGTAGGTGGTGGCTACATAGCCATACGATCGCTCTCCGTCTGCATCAGTCAGCACGAATGCATGGACAGCAGGGGGTTTTTTGGTGGCGCTTAAACGGCAACCCCCGGGGAATGCAAAGATGTCCATCCCTTCAGGCAACTGCTGCATGACTCGTTGCGTGAATGTCTGCGAGGGCTGACTCTTATCCGGTGAGTTAAACAACTCTTCAAAGTTTAGGGCCTTTGCGTCAAGTTGATAAGCAATACGGGTGGGAAGGACGCAGTCTTCATCAAGCAAGGGGATTTCATGCTGGCTCGCAATCTGCGCGAATCTGGCGCTATCCACGTCGATTTCAATCACGCCCAAGAAACTAACAAGCTCTGCAAACTCCTGCTGGGCTCGCTGCAGGGTAGCTCTTCTGGGATCGCTTCTATCGTTAGTTCTGACTTGCGGTGTGATGGGATTGACCTTGGCTGCTCCACTGCGCTCAGATCCAGACTCGGACGCCGCGAGACTAGATAGTGTGTCAACACTTGAGGCTCGGTCTCTTGTGGTTCGTCCGGCAGTCATTGCCTTCAAAAGAGGACTTGGGGAGGCTCCTACCGCTGCAAGGGCTTGAAGCAGGTCTGGATGTAAACCCACAGGTGAACCGGCAGATAGCGCTGCGATTGCCGGGGACTGCGCTGTGGTGGGAGACACACTCGCACTATCGGGTTGTGATACTGTAGTCGAAGCGTTCATCTTTTGTTGGAGTGGGCTGGGTCGTAGAGGAACCGGTTTTGTTATAGGTACACCGATTGGTTGGCTTGCCGATGTGGCTGAGAGGGTGGAATTGCGCGCACTGTCAATGCTGAGGTCATCCCGTGCTTCACTCCCTGTGGAGCCTTCCTCCTTGGCAAGTGGAACCACATGGGGTGGTACAGAGCCTAGTAGATTGCCTAGTGTGTCATCTTCACCGCAGGACTCTTCAGCTTCCGAACGCGTAGCTTGGCGATCCAGAGGATCTGGAGGCTCTTGTGCGCCGAATGGTAGTGGAGAGTCTGACATGCTATCCACGTAGCAGGCTGAGTACTTCTCGCGCAGGCAAGGTCGTATGACTGGGAACTGAACTAGTGTGAGTGGAAGAGAAGCAGTAGCTGCTAGGATGGAGCAATATGTCAATGCTGCTCAATACAAGATAATCAAAATAAAACAATCGTCAATCTCTTTCAACCTTCAAGAACAATCTATGTGGAGTGCTCACCACTCGACTCTACTCGCTATGTATCCTCGCCAGTGGGTGAGACAACCCTCCACAAGTGGGTAAAAACGGCCGCAGCAGCAGGCGTGCGCGGCGAAACGGCGCTAGAGATGATAATATTCGATGCGGATTACGTGAGTTAATGCACTTCATGATGTCCATTCAGACTCAGCCGTGCCTCGTCGTGCCCACGCGAGGTCGATCCCATGCGCTAGAAGAGAGCTCCCAGATACTTGCTCGCCAGAGGTACCCTAGGGCGGGACGTCGGAATCACGAGGTATCACCGTCGGGCCTTCAGGTTAAGCGGACTCAAAGAGATCTGATGAACGTATGGCCAAGTCCGCACCGAATGGCGTGCGCTAGATAACCTCAGAAATAGTGCTCAAGACCATCACTAGTATCTTCAGCGCATAGGAAATCTCACAGATAGACAGGTCAGCGCCCATAATCAACTTGTTCCTACGACGGTTTACGAGTATGCCAAGCGCCACAGGGTATCAGAACCCATTGTACCCAGCCCCTGTGGGAGATATCCGCACTCAAGTCTACTCAAACGTTGAGCGTTTCCAACCCTGAGGAGAGAACCCATCCACCCTCAGGTGAGATCATGAAACAATCCACCCTCTGCCGGCGGATATAAAGTTCACTCAAGCACCGTGATTGGATCACGTAAACGCGACCTTGCAGTGGTCAAATCAGGAAGAGAACACATTAGGCTTATTATACAGCTGCGTGAAAACTATTTCATCTCCCTCACTCTGCTCTGAGCCGACGCAAAGATGGGAAAACACGGACAAATCGTTGTCGGACCTGCGGGCTCAGGCAAGTCGACATACTGCTCGAATATGGTGAAGCACTGCGAGGCCGTCAAGCGCCGAGTCGCAGTAGTGAACTTAGACCCTGCCGCGGAGGTGTTTGACTATGAGCCCGTGATCGATATCCGCGAGCTGATCTCACTAGAGGATGCCATGGAGAGCATGGGACTGGGTCCCAATGGCGGTCTTGTGTACTGCTTGGAATACTTGGTTGAGAACATGGACTGGTTTATGGAGAAAATTGATGACTATGCCGACGACTATTTGATCTTTGACTGCCCAGGACAAATCGAATTGTACACGCACCTGCCCATCATGCGAACGGTCATCCGAAACCTGCAGAGGGTAGGCTACAATCTGTGCGCAGTTTACATGATGGACTCGATCCTGATCACAGACGCGTCTCGATTTATGGCTGGTGTATTGATGTCACTGTCAGTCATGGCCCAACTCGAAATCCCACACATATCCGTGCTTTCCAAGTGCGATCTTGTACGGAACAAGCGCGCTTTGGATGCGTTCCTGGATCCTAGTACGGATGCGCTGCTCGCCGCGTTGAATGACGAGTCACACGAAGATCAGAGGCCATTGAATGAAGCAATGGCGGAGCTAATCGAGAACTACTCTATGGTGTCATTCAAACCATTGGATGTAACAGACGAAGAGTCGATCGGAGATCTTCTCCTCGCGATTGACATGTGCACCCAGTACGGTGAAGATGTCGAGCCGAATGACCCAGACGAAGGTAAACCCGACGATGCTGCTGGTCCTGACGGGATCGGGATTGAATAAAGAGCTACAGCTAACTAGCGCCTAATACCAGAGACGTCACATGCTACACATTTAAGTCTAGCAAGTTCCTGAACTGGAGAGGATACGAAAAAAGAAAAAGGGAAACAGGAAATCGCGAGGTGTATACACGACTTACGATGACACCTGCAAGCTTACAAGCCTGCTTGTTAGCTTCCCTACTTACTTGACGAGTCGAGCTGAACCTCGGCTGTTGGGACGCGTAGTTGTGGTGCTAGTTGTGTTAGTGAGAGTTGATCGAGTCATCACGGTGCGCCGAGTGGGCAGTACAGTTGTAACTTCGGCGGCAGTAGCCGAAGCATGTCCACGACCTGGCGAACGTGTTCTTGAGGCTAGGGTGCCTGCCCGCGTACGAGACGCCGCCAATGGCAGTGAAGTCGGAGCTGCGGGAGCAGCTGGCTGGAGACGACGAACAGCCTCAAGCTTAGCCTCAAGCTGCCTTTGTCGTTTTGCCTGGATCTCAGCGATGATAGATTCAGAAGGCGGTGCAGTCTCTTTCTCGTGCTCTTCGTCCAACTCGAGGTTCACTTGTGCGGAATTGGATGTTGGTGCTTCTTCGTTCACGACAATGCTCACTGCATGAGTGTTGGTCGGTGAAATTAGAGACTTGATCGATGGAATACGACCCTTGAAATCCAATGCCTCACCAGAACAGAATTTGTACTGTGTTCGCTCAACTGGCTTGGGCATGGGAATGCCATGCTCAATCCACTCCGCTTGCCAGATAGCGTGCAAGTGGTCTCGGCGGCGGATGATCTCCTGGTGGATGGCATAAGCCTCTGGGTGCGTAAACATATCCTTGGTGCTGTTGAAGAAATCATCGAGTCGGCAGCGCTGATCGCGTTCGTACTCATAGGCTTGAACCACCATCTCGAGGCGGTCGAGCTGCTTCATGAGCTCACCCTCCTTGGTGTCGCCATTTTCATACTCGTACCAGAGTGACTTGAACTCACGCTGGAACGATGGAGATGACTTGAATAGACTCGCAATGGAGTTCAGGGCATCAACCTCACGCTTATGTTTTTCTTCCTTTGAAACACCGCTGTACTGGGACGGAACGATGTCACCAACAACCGCTTCAGCGATGTCGTGCACAAGTCCGACTTGAGAAAGACGCTCGCGGTCGATGTTAGGGTCCTGAATGCAGAGTCCCATAAGCGCCAAGCGATACATGTGATCTGCAACACTCTCAGGAAGTTTGACACGGTGGTTGATCCAACCCGTACGCTTCGTACGCTTGAGTCGGCCAGCGACGAGCAAGAAGTCTACCATGGCCTCCGCGCTGAATGGTCTTCCGAAGCCAAAACGCCTGTTATACTTGCGGGAGACGAGCGCATACTTGATGCTTACATAGATCCAGAGGGAAAGGAGGATCCAGTGGAGCTATAGGTGTGTGATATAGCGGCAAATGCGTGAGTCAGCCTTGTTCCCTGCTTCCGGCAATCCGAGACGATACCCAGTTCTTCACATCATAGGGAGACTACGTACCAAATCGAGGCGTGATAGAATACTCCAGATCGAGAACATGCTGAATAGTTAGTTTCTGCACCGCAGTACTCTCGCGTGTGCGCCAAATTCAGTACAACGCGAGTGAGCCGTTATGCTTTCCTCAAAGAAGTGGAGCTTTGAGGAGATTGCGGGGGATCTACATGATGAAGCAATGAAAGGAGTTAGTACAACATATTTGAGGGGAATGATGACGTGGACAAAGTAATCTTTGGATTGGAACACTCGCTGTCAATTGAGATATGCATTACCCGGAAATCTGCGCGGGAACAGAAAACCAGTGGTTGTGTATTTCACGACCCGCATGAGCTGTGGCGATTCTATCACTGCACCTAGGTTTAAAACAGCTGCAGGCTGTTGTTTAATACGTATGGTGTCACAATGCATAATTGCCGCATGAGATATCCGTGACCTGATTTTGAGAAATCAAAGTTGAAGAACTTCGAGAGCTCACACTACTCGTGGGACGTGGGTAACTTTCGATATCTAGGTGCGCCAAGGCCGCACGTGGCCAGGGTAAGCTTGCTGGAGATGTCAACCTTGAAGGCGCAACGACGCGGCTTGCTTGTAACACTCGGGGTGATTGCCTTCGGAGTGGTCCAATTCCTGCTTGGGTACTGGATGGGTCGAATGACCACAGATGAGAGATTGGCAACAGTGCCCACGATCTCAGATGGTGGTCCCGACCTTTCTCGTTTTGTCCCAGTTTACTCAAGTGGAGATCGCTTGTTCCTGGCGGAGAACGCGTGGAACTTAGCGCTGAACACCAGCTCAGCACCAGGAGTAGTAGATTCAACAGGGAGTACTCCAGGCAAGACCCCAAGCGCACTGCCAGTGAAGATTGTGCGCCGTGACGAGTTGAAGGCTATTCCCGTGAATCACAAGTCTGTTTCACCTGAGCTTACCATAACTAAGAAAGTCATTCTGAGACGTGGAGGTAGGTAGCAATCCCATGGGTCATGTCTGGAGTCCAATGGATATTGTAGCTTCATCTACCCAATGAAAACTTGTTTCTTACTTTGTTCCCATTGCATATGCATATTTTCATGTAGACACCCCGAATCTGCAGCAGCTCGCACTGGGCCAGTTCCCAGTCAACAGCGTGGTCGAGTTCCACACGCATCGGGACATGAGCGAAACTTTCCATGTGCTCCGAGGTCGTGCTGTCTTCGAGTTCGTGGACTCGTCCGACAACAGGTTGACTCAAACTCATGTTGTCCATGCCGGGGACACTGTCAGCATCCCTCCCGGTGTTTCACATTCCATTCGTATCGAACCCACTGGAGATGACCGAGACTCCACGGAGATGCTATACTTTGCCGTCACCACGTGATTTCAGTAGTGGTGTGTATTTGCAAGCTGGACTAGGTATAAGAACGTGACGTTTCAACTCAACCGTGGAGCAAATGCTCGCCACCGCCGATAAAGGTGCAGCCAGTACAAACGGCTAGGGCTGGCGGGATACTATTCAGAAGGTATACTGCAGTATCGCTGTCTTCATTGTTCCCCGTCGAACTCAAAACTCGTAATCCGACACACAAGGTATCTGTCTGTAATGCCACTATGGTGTCTCTCTCCCATTCTGGCTCGCGCAAGGCGCGAGGACCAGAGCGAGCCAGTCGTCTGACCAGGCTGGGAGATTTTAAAAGTTCAGAACTCGAAGTTCTGCACTTTTCTGGCATGCGTGTATGGCGCGTAACGTCAGTGTATGTTGACAGAAAACCACGCCATTGTGTGTAGGTAGTGCTGTGGTCACGGAAGAATAATTATTTAACTCAACCGATCCACCACCTTCACCCCTTATCTTGTTTTCTATTCCTCATTAGCCAGGATGTCTTTCTTTGGACGCATGTTCCAAGCCGCGAAGAGCGCCTTCCTCCATCCCGAGTACGGTTGGAAGACGACGCATTTCTGGGGCCCTGTCGCCAACTGGGGTCTCGTCGGTGCGGCAGTAGCTGACGCAGTTACGCGAGGTCCCGAGGTCATTTCCATGCCCATGACTTCGACCCTGACCCTGTACTCGGCTATTTTCATGCGATTTGCTTGGCGCGTCAAGCCTCGCAACTACCTGCTTTTCGCATGCCACGCCTTCAACTTCTCTGCACAGTTGTACCAGCTCAAGCGTGGGTATACCTATCAGGTCGAGCAGGAAAAACTCCAGGCAAGCAAGCCCAAGATCACCGAAGATCCTGCCAACAAGATTGCCGCTCTTGGTGCTCCCAAGGCTCCTGCTGCTTCGAAGGCAGGCCCTCTTCCTGGCCTTGGTGATCTTAAGTTCGACCCCGTGGTCTTTGGTGGTGTCGGTGCCGGTTTGCTTGCCACGGCATTGGGTGGCATGCAGCTTCAGAAGGTTCTTCTCAAGTCTCCCAATTTGCCTGCCAGCATTCGCCCCGTCGTAGAATCCGACCTGGGACCTTTCTCGATTCACTTCTGGGCGCCTATCTGCAAGTGGATGCTCTCCATTTCCAACCTTTTGGACTATGACCGTCCTGTGGACAAGGTTTCAACCAACCAACAGATCGCCCTTTGCGCGACTGGCTTCATTTGGAGTCGCTACTCGCTTGTGATCATCCCCAAGAACTGGTCACTCTTCCTTGTGAACTTCTCGCTAGGTCTCACTGGGCTGTACCACCTTATGCGCAAGCTCAAGGCTACCTATATCGACAACAAGAACAGTGGTAGCAATGCAGTCGCAGCAAAGTAACCAGATTGAGATCGTGATTGAGCCGACCTCGTCTCGTGGTGCTGGCGGATAGACTTGTTTGGTTTGCTTGGTTCGGCGATACATGAGGCGAACAAACTCCAAGCTATACTCCGAACCACTCCGAATGTTGTCGTACGTTGACTAGGAAAAAAGTATATTAGAAGTTGGTCTAGTCAATTCTCTCACAGGTTCAATCGCGCTGAGTATGAGCTTAGATTAGTTGTTGTGCTGACAACAAAACTCTTGAAGTAATTTATGTTGATAATGTGAATGTTTGCAACTAAGTACACAATGATTTGTTATTTGCATTTGTTAGACAAGTAGACGGACCAGCGTAGTGTGTAACTTTGATTAGTTGTGAGGCGAGCCAAGTAGAATGGTCCATCCGTTCGTCTCGGGTGGGGTGAATCGTTCTACGTCCGGGAACGCTCGGCCAATAGACTCTAACTCGAGGTTCTGCTTGCGACCAAGCGTGCCTGCAGTATGAACGCTGACCTTGTGGACGGCTCCGTCGATTGGTCGACCGGTCGTCGTCGTTGCGATGGCCGAATAAAGCGACTGTCCCGTGGGAACATGTGTGATGATGATATCATGCTCAGCCTTGACGGGAGTGCCTGTGCTTTCAAAACGTGTGTTGACGTCACGAATCTCGATTCTCCACAGAGTATCTGCACTCGGGTCTGTTGAGCATGAAACAGTTTGTTCCTTGTGTCGGAGAGAGGTTGTGAGGGAGATAGGTACGGATTCTAGGTACATAGGAGGAGCGTCAGGACGGAAGTTTGCGGGGCAGAGCTGCAGGCGAAAGACGCTTCCGTACAGTAGAGGCTTTCCAACCTTGCACACTTCACCACTCTTCTTGTCTGTTTCTGCGGGAACGATCTTGAATGTGTTGACGGGAACGGGTCCTGAATTTTCGGTAGAGGTTACAACAGTACCCTGTGCACTGGAATACGTGAGCAAGCCGCCTGTCGCAATGGACATGATCAGCACTGAGTCTCCGAAACGAACGATGCCGTCTGCGTGGTTACTAAGCTTGGTCGAACCCTAGAGAAGGCATTGTGAGAAGAGTGGGATAAGAGGGGTGCGCGAGAGGGGTCCGTGGAGAGTCATTCGTAGTACTCAGGCAGTCCATTTCCAATCAAACGCAATCGGGCCATCAACATCCACGACGCTTGATCTTGTAAACTACGATCTACTTACATCCGGCAAGAGCGAACCATCGGGGTAGCTCGATGGGTCGATGGGCTCGGCCTCGAGTCGTGCACGTTCAGCAGCAAGTCGAGCCTCGCGTCGCTTCTTGAACTCCTCAATTGCGTGCTCTCGCAGGGTCTGCTCCTCGAACCAGTTGCCTACCAGCGTCTTGGAGCTGTACCGGTTTGCCACGTGGTGCATGCTCATTGGTGTGTATGTATGTGGTTGGCGTCAGTAGTGATGTTCTTGGTGGGGTGATGTATGCAAGAAGGATTTATCTAGAGTGTTGTTTGTGTGTAGCTAGGGGTCCACAGTGGATATTCCAGGTATTCAGGAGGTTGAGTAACGAGTCAGACCTGTGAGTAGGGGGGGAAAACTGTGTTAAAGTAGGGTATGTATAAGATACATCAGAATAAAAATGTTTCCATTCAGGTTAAATTAATACATTTAACAGTTCTATACTATTCTCAAAAACTAACACACGCATCAATCCTACCATTCATATACCCTTCCATTATGCTGAGAAAACGGCTGAATTTCAAACGGTGGAGCTTTCGCCGGCCCTAGCGCGCGACCCGCCGGGCCAGCTCCCGAGCTGCCTTGCACGCAGGTCGCACACACTCGCTTCTATCCGCTGCCAACATTTGATCGCAGCTGGCGGGGGTCGTCCCTGAGGGGTCACTGCGCAGTCCAGAACTCTTGTACACGCAGTGTAGATATATCCGCTGAAAGCGCGTCTAACCCGCAGCGTGGCGCCTCAAGTGAAGCACAAGAGCACACTCCATGCCGAGCGAGAGCAAAGCGCAACCAAAAGTCAAGCCTGGTGCAAACGCCAGTAGCGTTTCCAAGCCTGGTATGCAAAAGAAAACCAAGGATGCGCTCCTGGATGAGCTAGGACTGGGGTTGGGTAAGCCCAGAGCCCGATCGAATACTGGTGAGAATGAGGCGGGCAAGCAAGGCAAACCCGGAAACCCCACAGGTGAGCCTCCCAAGAAGCGTGTCGATACCAGTGACGAGAAGCAGACCAAGTCCGTGGCCCAAGCCGCCGCCGCCACAAGCTCATCCAAGGTTAAGTCCGTAAGTGCCGGCAGCTCAGCCTCAGCTTCGGCCACCAAAGCGAAGACTGGGGTGGCCACGCAAGCCAAATCCACGGCTGATGAGGAGAAGAAGCAAAAGAGTACCGCTGCCGCAGCCGAGGTCGCACCGAAAAAGAAGGTGGCAACCGCAGAGAAAGCATCCGCCTCAAGCACAAAGCCCGGGAAGGCAGCAGCAGCGGCGGCAACCGCGAAGTCAACTTCATCTTTGGCATCATCGAAGCCTGCTGCGAAGAGCACAGGTGCTGCTGCTGCTGCTGCTGCTGCTGCTGCTGCTGCTGCTGCTGCTGCTGCTGCTGCTGCTGCTGCTGCTGCTGCTGCAGAAACGAAGACAAGTGCGAAGGGCTCCAAGGCGAACGACATGCTTGATAGCCTGTTCAGCCAGCTGAAGAACAAGAAGAAGAAGAAGGAAGAGAAGCCAGAGATCAAGTCCACACTCGAGATCACGGACCCGGTTCCATATGGTGCGTAGATAGTGCGGTTCAGCTACATATGGCATGGTTTGTTCAAAGTGTGATGCCTCTCTAGCATCGAAAGGCGTCTCGTCGAGTGAGGCTACGAGTGCTTACAGTGCGCAATTAAAGTCCAGGAGCAAGTGATGTAATATTCGAGTGTTGTATTCTTGCGTCTGCCTTAGGATCCAGTGATGATAGTTAGCAGAGTATGTACTCACGGTTGCCTGTCTTCAACTCTCATCTCTCTTATTTCATCTTTAGACGACATGGGATTCACCCGAGAAGGTGGACCCAAGCAGAGGAAAAAGACTGAGGAAGGCTGGAATATCTACACAGAAGAAGAGCTGAGGCTCGGAGGAGGCGGTGGCACACCACTTTGCCCCTGGGACTGCCAGTGCTGCTGGGGCTAATAGCGGGAGAGTTACACCAATTTCGTTTCAAAACCGAACTCCAGTCAGCCTAGCTCTTACAGCTACACCGAATGTATTTAACATCCTGTATGGACCTGCGATGCGAATAGCACGCACGTGTAGTTGCTTCCTGTCTCGTTCAATAGATCTCATTTGTTTTTGTACCAGGGTCCAGTCATGTCCTGAGCGTGTTCAATCCGGGATGTCCTCCTTCGCTTAGATTACGCCTGAAATCACGCAGCAATGCTGCTACGCACCTGGTAGGATGGCCACTCCTGCGGACGTTCCCGTAGCGTTGCCAGCTTCGTTACAAGTAGCCTTCAACCAGCTCTGAGGGTGGATGAAATTCTTTTCAGAATTCAAACGCGCACATTTCCTCGGTGTGGAAATAGTGGCATTGGCAACTGAACCGTGGGTAGGAAATCACATAATCCCTCTAGGCGCAGTGGTACTACCATACCATGTCCGCCAAACTGACAACGAACCTCGCGGATGACCCGGAAAACCTGTATGTTGCGCTGAACCTAGAGCCACTCACTGTGGCCAAGCGCACGGTGGGTATCCAGTACCAACCCAAGATCGTCACGAGCGAGATAGGCATGCAGACGGACCCCGTGTCTACTAAAGCTGTACGTATACTGAACTATTTTGCGTACTTTTTTGAGATGGTCACAAGGAAACAGGTGCTCCTTGAGACCGAACATGGCTGTGTGCTGGACGAGCCCATCACTTGTGGGCTGCTGTGTCGAAGAGATTGAAGGTTTGAATTTACAGCGTCTAATGTATATGTCTGTGTACCTGTGCCACGTTCCGTAATGTCCCCAACTTCAGACGCAAACGGAGTTTATCCCGGTCTATGCTAAGGTTGATGAAAACCGACTTATCGCCAGCCTGAGGAAAACGGCAGCGGTCATGCAAGAAGAACTTGAAGCAAATCTACGCAGTAATGCCTTCACCTACTTTGGTTCTGGACCTGGTGATGGGGTACATGCTACTGGTAGCACGCTCGGATCAGTCTCCCTAGTAGATGAAGAGGATGCTTGGGGTAGAATGCTTGTTTATGGATTTGTGGAGTGCCCTCGAAGTCTACTGAGGCGCAATATTTCGCAGCATGGAGTTAACAACGCATCCTCACTGTCAATCCATGCCATTTCCATATCTCCTGATGGAGCATACCTCGCAGTTGGCATGGGTGCCCAGCAGCACCTAGGCTGGTGCTCTCACACTCAGAGCTGTGTTCTTATCTGGACGCGAAGGAGGAATCAAGCCGATTCACAGGACAAAGGAAGTGGAAAGAAGTCGACGAACAAGCTCGGCTACACGTTCAGCTGCAAAGTTGATATGCCAGCATGTGTAGCATCATTGGCATTTTGTCCTACCAGCGACGCAACAGTAGACGGATCCACCATCCTTGCGGTCGGACTTTATAGTGGAGAGCTGCAGTTGTGGAGTCTGAGGGAAGATGGTGAATTCGTAGATAGCCTTCTGCAAACCGCCGCCACGGGTTCTGGTGCTCGAATCACTCAAGCACAACCTCAACAAGTACGGTATACAGGCACGGAACAAAAGAGTGAGGCAGGTATGGAAGAGGAGGAAGTGGATCCATATGATGATGCGGATGACTTCGACGATGTCCCGGATAACGGAGCAGACTCCAAAAAGACGGAAGGGACGTCCCTCTTAGGTACCAAATCGATTGAAGCCACTGTAGGCAGCCTTACCGGAGACGATGGCCTGCCGACCTTGCAGGTTCTCGCGTTGGTACCTCATGCCAGCTTTCAAGCTCAACGCGCTGGACAGAGTGCCGAGGGGAGGTCATCGCACACGGCTCCGTCCACTAAGGTAACCATGATTGCGGCCACTTCTTCCGGTGACTTCTTCCACCGCGAAAGCGTCGTGTCAATGTCTTGGATTCAACCCAACGCCGATGTTGGAGGAACTGATACCCACCCAATTCTAATCACCATCGGCGCTGATGGCAAGGTTCTTGCATGGGACCCTCGAGACAAGTTAGCCTTCTGGGTCAGTGGCGGAGAGCTCTGCTTGGCTCCCTCGCATTATTCAGGACAAGCACCACGAACACGATCAACGAACCCCCTGGCGTTCATCAGCGGGCAGGTCGATCTCACTGGACTGGGTCTCGCGGCGCACTCAAGCTCCTTGGCTGGGGCGCACAGTCTCAATGCTGCAACGCGCGCGATTGTACCATCGAAGTGTGCCATTAGCAAGGCACACCCAGGATCTCTACTTGTCGGCACTGCAGCCGGCGCTGTGCTTGAATGCTATCTCCCTCCCTCGCGCACATCATCGTCGTCGCTGATTACCCAAACCCTGACTCGTAGTGAATGGGGGCGATGGAGCGATGAGGCATTCTCGATTGTGCTCCGGGCACCGAGGAACTACGTCAATGACGTGAAGACAATCGTCGAACAGTACTGTGATAAGCACCACATTATGCCATCCGACATGTTCGCCGCGCTTCAAGTAGCAAGATCATTGTCAAGCTCTGCTGACCCGACTGCCACCGGCTCGTCCTCCACCTCGACCAACTCCGCTTTCGTGTCATCGCATCCGACTCTAGCCCCTTGGTCGCTTCTGCTGCCAAATGCAATCAAGCGCGTTTGGGGGATGCATAACTCGCCAGTTATCAGCTTGGAGGCTTCTCCGTTTCGAGCTAACTTGTACATTTCAGCATTCCAGGACGATGACACGCTAAGGATATGGTCCACAACAGTGAACGGTAAGCTCATGCTACTTGAACTGCCTGGTCCTCAATGTGAGCAAACAACATCCGAATCGGCAAGCGAAACGATGAACGCAGCCTCGCCTATCGTAGGCGCTTGGTGGTCTCCCCACAGACCATGCGTCTTCGTTTGCGCCACCTCCACGGATCTTGCCATTTACGATCTGTCTCTAGACTCGCGCAACTGCGTCCGTGTTATTTCGATTGACCAAATCATTCCCAATGATGAGTCGAAGCTGGAAGGAACACAAGAAGGAGTCGATCGAGAAAAAATCCGTCGCATTACTTTCCTCCCTTCCAATGCCTCGCTCATGGCCATTGTTACGACTAAGCGCCGTGTGTTCTTTGTAAGCGCCGGTGCGCTAGGCTTTGGAGACGCGGTGCTCGATGCTGAGGTTGCATTTGTTGGTTCGTCCGCGAGGTTGGGCTCGGCCGTGCGACAGGAGCTCTCGATTCTCGATGATGTTCTCAGTTTCTCAGGGGTCATGAAAGATTCGAGCTCCAACCTTGAATAATCAATAAAACTACTATATACATGTGTGAGTTGTATTACGCTTCGGACTTTCTCTACAACTCTGTGTGTTAACTATGGAGGTGCTACTTCCAGAAGGATCGCATGCCTTCATCATCTTCGTCTTCGTCCTCGTTGTCATTCTCACCTTCATCCACGGCACCCTTCTTCGACTCTTGTTGATGACTAGCTGGGTGTACGGGTAAGGCTCCGCAAGCCTGCGACCCACTCACCTCTTCTTCAGTCTTCGGCGTAACAGGATTGTTCGAGATGACAGGCCTGTGAGTCCCTTCGTTCTGTCGAATGATTCGCAATAACTCTTCGGGGGTCGCTTGTGGCAGCCTATCACCATCTCCAGATGTCTCCAACTGCTGTCGTGTGTATCTTACAATCGCTAAGCTCTCAATACCCTCCCTCCTGGCGACCACAATCCCAGCGCAGGATAGTCCTGCTTGGTCCGCCATGAGCTGGTTCAACTCGGAAATGTCATTCCCTGGGTGAAGCACGACTACATAGAACGCTGCATTCTGGTGGTCGCTCAGTAACTTAGGTATCCGTGGAATCAGCCGATCCAAGACCTCTCGTCCCTTGCGGCCACCGGCGTAAGAGCGGGCGTGCATGTCGGCAGCCTCGAACTCCTCTTGCGGACAGGGCACGTAGGGGTGATTGAAGAACATGATATGAACCTTGTGTTCAAGCTCCTGCTCGACGCTATCAGTCAGATCCGAAAGAACAACCTGGCCTCGGATGTGATTTCTTCGAAACGTCTCTGTTGCGACCTCTACTGCGGAAGGATTGATGTCCACAGCTGTCATATGTGCACGCTTGCGTGAAACAGTTGTGCTGTCCGCTGAAGCCTCCACGGCTGGCAAGCTCGAGAGGACTGTGTGAAGATACGCGGAGAGAATACCTGTACCGGTTCCAATTTCAAGGCAGACAATGTCGTCAGGCAGTCTGGAGTAGAAGTACCTCGCCTGCCTTTCGAACGCCTCCATCATGAGGAACGTATCCTCACTCGGCTCATACACCAGTTTGTATGTCTTCGAGGTGACATGATCGAGATCTAAACTGGTACATTCAATTCGACCAGAAACAAGTCAGACTTATCCAGAATGTTTCTTTTCGAGTATCTCCGCTGCCATCTATCCAAACCACTGCCGTACGCTCGCAAGCGTATACCCCTTCCATCCCGAAACGTACCTGGATCCTTCCAGCCGCACTGGAGTACCTCCTCAATGTCGCCCGTGTGGGTCTTAAGCTCCGAGTCAGAACTTATAGTTAGACTCATCTCAACGCGAGAAGCGTTTCTCGTGCTGGTCTAGCGGAGGGCCAAGTCCAGCTGTGTCGCAACGCGTGCGTATTCTGTCCGTTGAGAAAGCCCGCAAAGGAAGCCGCGTCTGGCTCGGGGGTGCGAGAACACGCCCGGGGGTGCTGGAATACCCGACACGGGGTGCCGGCATACTCAACACGGGGTGCTGGAATAGCAAGCGAGAGGAAAAAAAGCCGAAAAGTTCGAGGTTGAAACGAGGAGTTTAAAGTGTGATTTTGCTGGGTACTCAAGTTGATTGTGGTGTGCTGGGGGAAAGATCAAGTTCATTGTGTATATATATATGCAATGCAATGTATTTTAATCTAGATTCTTGCTGTTTATACCAAGTTTTTGACCCTTGCGGAGATCCGGGCAAGAATCTTCATCCCGCTTTGCGAGTGTTTCACCTCGGTTGGATGGACATCCCGCCTGGCAAGTGGTCAGTTGGCTCACAGAACCACTCACACCCCATGCATGAAACCTTTTGACGGAGTTTAGACCCACTTCCAATCTGACGAGATGTTCTCCCGCGTCGCCCGCGTCGCTAGCAAGCTCAACTTCAAGCCCTCTGTGCAGTCGCGCAGCGTGCACTTGTTGAAGGAGCGCATGAAGGAGCTCATCCCCAAGCACCGTGAGGAGCTTCAGATGATTAACAAGACCTATGGTGATAAGGTCATCGATCAGGTCACCGTCAGCCAGCTCATTGGTGGTATGCGTTCCATCAAGTGCATGCTCTGGGAGACCTCTCTGCTTGATGCTGAAGAGGGTATCCGTTACCGCGGTCTCAGCATTCCTGAGCTCCAGGCTGCTCTTCCTGGTGCTAACCGCCCCGGCCGTGGTCGCGGTGAGCCTCTCCCCGAGGCTACTCTCTGGTTCCTCATGACCGGTGAGGTTCCCACTGACGAGCAGGTCAAGTTCATGACCCAGGATCTCCACGAGCGCAGCAAGATCCCTGCTCACGTCGAGAACATGATCAAGAACTTCCCCAAGACCATGCACCCTATGACTCAGTTCGCTACCGCAATTGCTGCTTGTCAGACCGAGTCGATCTTCGCTGAGAAGTACCACACCACTAACAAGAAGGACTACTGGGAACCCGCTTTCGAGGATGCTTTGAACGTCATTGCTAAGCTCCCCCGCATCGCTGCAATGATCTACAACAACACCTTCGGCAACGGTCTCACCCCTGATGTCGACCGCAACCTCGATGTCGCTGCCTCTTTCAACCGCATGATCGGTTTCGGCCCCGAGGGTAAGCCCCTGCAGGCTGCTTACGTCGATGCTAAGGAGTCCGCTGATGCTTTCGATGAGTACATGCGTCTCTACTTCACCATTCACTCCGATCACGAGGGTGGTAACGTCTCCGCTCACAGCGTCCGCCTTGTTGGCTCTGCTCTCTCTGACCCCTACCTCGCTTTCGCTGCTGGTATGGCTGGTCTCGCTGGTCCTCTCCACGGTCTTGCTAACCAGGAGGTGCTCGAATGGACCCTCAAGGCCCAGCAGCGCATCCTCGCTTCTGGCAAGGGTATCAATGCTGAGACCGTCCGCGATCTCGCTTGGGAGACCCTCCGCGCTGGTCAGGTCATTCCTGGCTTCGGTCACGCCGTCCTCCGCAAGACTGATCCTCGCTACACTTCTCAGCGTGTCTTCGCTTTGAAGCACATGCCCAACGACGAGCTCTTCAAGCTCGTTTCCTTCATCTACGAGGTCGTGCCTGGTGTCCTCACCGAGCACGGTAAGACCAAGAACCCCTGGCCCAACGTCGATGCTCACTCCGGCTGCATTCTCCACCACTACGGTCTCACCCAGACTAACTTCTACACTGTCTTGTTCGGTGTTTCTCGTGCCATCGGCACGCTCTCGCAGTTGGTTTGGGACCGTGCTCTTGGCCACCCCATTGAGCGCCCCAAGTCCGTCGACCTCAAGCTTCTCAAGAAGCTTATTGAGAAGGCTAACTAAACAGCTCACCAGTCAATGGATCTTTGCAATTAGCAAGTTTGAGCTACACCGTACCTCCTATCGCTTTATTTCGTAGTAGTTCACAAGCATGGACATTTGCGATTGTAATCGGCACACTCCATTGATCAACTTAGTGTATGCTGAGCCATGCGCACGCTCTCTCTCTCTCTCTCTCCCGCGCGCGCGCCATTTGCCCAATAGGGTGTTTCACGCGCATCCAAATTTCGCAGGTAATGCTGCCGACACAACATCCTTCGCATTGTACACAAATGCGCTCTGCATGCAGGCACTCGCACTCGCATTCGCCTCCGCATTCACTACTCTATCCGGATTCACGCAAAAGCAGCATTCGTCGTGTGAGTTATTCGTAGTGCTCTCTGTTCATGTACACCGAATGACTAATCTTTTGTCTGTTTGACTCAAACATTCCTCCGTGGCTCTTCGAACCTACTTATCGTGCTTGTTGTAATTTGCCCACATTCGACGCTACGTACAACGCTACCACGCACACATATTCCCTCTCATCTGCCATCTGCTGCGCACCAGCCTACCTGACTCGTCACTCCTTCGCAACATTTTCAGGAGCAGCGAGAGCAGGCGTTGGTGCGTAGAAATTGGTCGAGTCGCATACCGGATCCGTCGCTCGGCCTAGTCGCGCGCGGACCTATTTCCTAACCTCACCTTAAAACCAATACACTCGTCAATTCCGCTTCTGTTCCTCTTTTCATACCAACCCACATCCTTTTCGCTAATGTTAATTATAACCGTATCCGGCCAAATGGGTACCAGTCAGTCAGGACAAAATCTCGAACTGAGACGAAACTGCTCGTCGGAGACTTAAACTTTGGAGGCGAAGTACTCGTGATCTAGGACAAGGCTCGTCGTAGCAGCGATACCATAGGATAGTGGTGTCGTGAGAGGAGGTAATCAAGTGGGTCCCACGGCTTGGCAGCGCCAGGCACCGGGTTAGCCGTATGAGAATATCAATATGAGCCAAGATCCCATTTCTCCTGGTAGTATTAGTATACCGCATCACCAGCCGCGGCACTCACCTCTGAGTCAGCAGCAAACGCAACAGCATCCCCCGCCCGAGCGTCAGCAACAGCCCAGCTATGGCGGGTTCCAACCCAATCACCAGCTACACCACCATTCTCCGCAGCATCCAGTCACATCCCATCATGCATGGCTGCAGCCCCGAGATGTCTTTGAGGTACGGCCAACCCCACAACCGCTTGGGGATACGAGGTGAAGAAGCCCTCGCTGGAATGGTTGTTTAGGCAACTTGAGTCGCATTACTGCTCTTTCGCCTGTCCTGTCGTTGATGAGATAGACTTGGTAACGGCTTCTCCTGACTTGACTAAGAAGACTTTGTCCCCTCCTCTGACGATTCTTGTCTCATCTGCTTACTCTAGGGCCGATTGCGAATCCAAATCCACGAGACCGTGGGCGTTGAAGACACAAGCTTGAGCCTCGTAGCGAAGCTGGACGGCACTACTCAGTGCCAGACAGAGGTGAGGTCCCACTCCGGACCGATCATCGAATGGTAAGTCGCGATGTTGAGATACAGCGTGGATCCTGCTCCTTTGAGTACACACAATCCCTATGCAGATCAAATGTTCGTATTTTTATGAAGCGCCTTCTCTCCTCACTACTGGGTGATATGTCATCTCTAGGAACACACACGTGCAACTCTCTGTGACCGAAGACACCGACACTGTGACTTTGGAACTCGTTAGGCCAAAGGGATGGTTCCGCAAGGAAACTGTCCGACATATGGTCAGCTTACCCGTGCGCGTGCTTGCTGCAGCTCGTACTGCCTCTATGTACATCCCTCTGAGCCGTTTCGATGAACCGAAAGCACAAGCCGAATCAGCCAAACAAATCACAAACAAACGAGACGCCGCCTCCAGGCATTCAAGCTCGGGACCTGCGAAGATGCAGATTATCCCAGTTACGAATTTGGATGAAGTTAAACGTGGAACGTCCACTGGAGCCGTTCAGGTATCAGAAACAGTCGCAGCATTCCATCGTAGTGCCTCTCCAGTAAAACAACCAGAAGCTGTCATAAGCCCCGAGTCTTCTCCGGCCGTCATGGCCATGAAGAATGACCGTGGCAGTCAGGCCAGCTCCATTGTAGGTCAGCTACCCAAGTTTGGGCAACCCAAGGATGATATCCCTCACTACTATGGGTACGACAGCTCCAGCTCATCGGCTACTCCAGGATCAACGCCTGCAACTGCACCGATCCCACAACCCATCACTCCTAGTGTGCAAGAGGTGCTAAAGATGTATGAAGGTACAAGTATGTCAGACTCGCTCCACCCACGTACCCTACCAGCGCACCCCGAAGTCTCACTCACACCGAACTCGCTCACACCAGCGCTTGTGGTCTCAAAACTAGCGTCAATCCTCAACCACACAAGTCAGACATCCACTGGAATTTCACGACTGAACGACGAAGTTGCTCCGATGCGCATCCTCACTCCATTATCCCCCGTCAATCTTGACGGCTCCTCCACGGCGACATCGATTTCCCTTCTGACTAGTTCCAACTCACAGGCCATCCCTGTAATCAAGCCTCCGACAAAGGAGGGTTCGCAGCAGCCTCAAGACCCAGAGATACATGGTCCAAATCCCACGCAATCCCGGGTACCTGAGCCTGCTTCAAGCCCTGCTGCGCAGCCAGACATTGGCTCTCTCACTCACAGCTCCCGTTCTAAGGTGCTACGTGCGACTTTAAGTGACTCGACCCGTCGTGATCCTAACTTTCTCACATCGGCAGATGCTCGTTCGCCGTTCCCTTACTTGACGTCAGCGAAGAGTGCCTCATCGCATCGTCTCCCCACGGAGACATCCTTTCACGTCGTGCGTCATGCAAGTCATAGCAGTGACATTCCGTTGCTTCCTGCTCAACAGCAAGGTATGACGATGCCGATATTTAAGGCGCTCATTCAGACCGTACTGGCTGGCAATCTTTCCCTGCCTGCGGGCACGGTATTCTTCCCGTCCCGTCCTGTTGCTCACCATCTTGAGACACGTCGACTCATGAAGCTGAGGCTGTCACAGCAACGTGAACGACTCGCATTCATGGAAAGATTACTCAGAGCCGTCCGTGCGATCAAAGCATCTTCTGAGCATTCCAATGATGACGGCAAGGTGCACAGAAAGCGAAGCCTTAGCTTCACGAGCCAACCCCGCACCAACAGTCTCGGGGCACAACCTATTATTATCGCCCCTCCTGGTCACGAACGTGGTCGAGATCAAATGCAAGGCTGTGATCGCGCTTCGACGAATGTAGACGCTGCCTCGCTTCAACCCCAGGAGGCCTCATCACCGACTTCAATGGTTTCATCGAATCTCAGCTCGTTCAAAGAGAGGGATAACTTGAGCTTGGCACCAGGTCCGGGAGTTCAAGACGACCAAAGAAGTCTCTGTGCAAACTCAACAAAACTGGTTTCGCCCCATTCACGCCGAAACCTTTCGCGCGTTTCAACAATCTCGCGTCCTCAGACAAACTTCAGGCCATTTCGTGGATCGAGCCTGAGTATTTCCACGACTATGTCTTTGCAGGAACAGCTAAACCAGCTCCATCAGGTGCATAATCGTGCGCTGCAAAGTCACTTCCGTCGCACTCATGACCCAAATGAGCCGTATTCTTCACCATCGACTCCCATCTTCACACCAATCACACCCGCTGGCGTGACCAATTCCGCAAGCCGAAATAGTCCAAGTCGGCGCCCTGCAGGGAAGCAGCATTCTTCCGGTGCATACTCGACTCCACAATCTCACACAACAAACGCTTCCTACTCTCAGGCCGGTACCACAATGTCGTCACCGACAACAGCTTCCTTCACAGCGCTCAGCTCCAGCTCGTCGGCCTTCGGTGGTCTGCTCAGTTCGCTCGACGGCAATCCCACCACCGGCACTCCACTTCGCGAAATTCGCGAGATCACAAGAAGGCATCCCATCACGGGTGAACCAATGAGCGAGACCTTCGAAGAAGATGACGTCGACGAAAACGTGGGCAGTCTCGCGCCCGATCAACAATTGCAGCAAAATTCACAGCCCACGAGTGTCGTCAACGGCAAGCCTCCTATGGATCCCCCTGTTGCTCATCTGTTCGTCTCGGAGACAAGCGCCGCTACCAATACCGAGACTACAAGTGCCATTCCTCGTGGCCGCGCAGGCTTGCCTCCGATTTCCCCATCGATTCAGACGAAGACAATTCCTGAAGAACGTCAACAAAACCTGTACGAGCGTCAAGAACATGATGCACTCTCAGAAGTGGAGTCAGCGATGAGTCATCTTAGTAACCCACATAGCCACCGAGGTAACCGTCAATCAGTACATAATGCAGATGAGGAGGCGTATCGATTGAGTGGGGAAGACGACACAAGCGTGATATCAAGCCATAGGTCGCACTCAAAAGGATCGCGTGGCGGCGGTGCTTTCACTCCATCCGGAGACCCATTTGCACGTGACCAAGCAAAGCTTATTAATAGTACGAGTGTCGTGTCAAGTCTCCTACCTAGTATCCCGCACCATGGGTACCAGATGGGACTGCCGCACCATCCTTCGTCCTCGTCTTCTGTTTTTTCGTCCACAGCATCGACCTCCGCTGGCATTTCCGCGCCAAGATGGACATCAGGTACAGCTCCCCGTCGTCGACTCAGCATTGCGGTACGATCGAGCATTATGACTTCGAAACTCGCGAGCAGTTTCCATGGAGTCGAAAATCTCGATTCCGTTCCTAACACCGGGCGTGTATCGCGCCAAGCGAGCGCCCACTCCCCGCTCTCTCCACGAGATCTGTTTTCTCCGCGATCGCTGGAAGCGAAGTCACTCCCGGGAAGCCGGCGACCTTCAGATAGCAAGGAGCTTGAATTGCGTGCATCTGGACAGGAGCTCTTGACTCCTAGTTACAGGAACTCGGCAACTCGCTCAGTCCGTTCCCAATCCCGTCTGGGCAGAGACTCCAACCACCGTATCGGCGATGACGGCCACGAAATGCGACGCAGCTCCATTGCTAGCCACATTGAAAAGGAGACTCAAGATATCGCAAGGGAACTTCTTGCGCTCGATTTTAGTTGCGCGGAATTGCAAGCGAGCGGTATGTTCGCCCTGTATGACACCGTCGGATGTAATGAACAATTTGCTGAGGAAAATGCCAACTTGGCTCGGGCAATCCGAGCAAATGTACTCGCGCTGGAAGCAATCGCTGCGCTTGTAGAGTGTACATACGGGCCAGGAGTCGAGTTTTCACCACCCGAAGAGCCGTACCTCCATCTCTCATGGTCATTCCTTCCCGAAGCAAATCGTAAGTCTGCACAGCGATTATTTCAATGCATTGACACAAGCTCAAAGGGCTATTTGCTGCGATCGGATGTCATGTTATGGTTAAATCTCATTGCTCATCACGATACTGGAGGCCAAGTGAGGACCGGAGACGCAAACTGGTCAATGGCGTTGGCATTCGACGGTGTGTGGGAGCGAATGTTACGTGAGCAGCGCTGTTTAGATGGGCAGGACCAGCATGTTCCGTCTAAGGCATCTGAATACCGCAGCGATACACAGCAACCCCTGCCGACGAAAACGGCTACGCCGTCAAGCTCTCCCATCTCAGTAGTGCCCGAATCAACGCAGGCCAGTGGTGTAAGTCGTCGCCGACGGGGAGACAGTCCCAGCTTCAGCGGACCCACTTCCTCTGACGAAGACACAGATCCTGGACAACGTATCACTCTCGCAGCTTTTATTGAATTCACTTCAACTTTCTCCTTAGACGATCTAGAAGCCTTGCGTCAGATGTTTGTAGATGGTCAGCACAAGCAAGCAAACAACAGTGAATTCCCACGCACACCAGTGATCACTTTGACTACCTCCCCCAGCACTGCCGTGCCGGCTCCGCTTATTATTCCTCCGAAGCACCCTCACTTTTCGCAGTCTCGCAGCAGTCTGGACGACTCCCCCATTTCCCACTAATCCAGTCGTGCCTGCATTTCAACTCGATTGCAGTCCTGGAAAGTTTTCAATGGGCACTTGTTTCACGGTATGCTTAAACATCATCACAGAACCTCACTCAGAGTTTGGACATTTTTTCCATTCTACTCACCTATGTCCCTCCGTGCCCTATCTTCGATGGAGATTTGAGAGATAGTGGTATCGGATCCGATCGTCTTGCTGAACCTGGCCTTCAGCTATTCCTTCGTGTCTGTCTCCCCCAGCGATTCCCTTTGTTGGTGTTTTTGTTGTATAGTTCTGTCACCCCAATCCTCTGTATATTGTCTTTGTCCTCTTCGTCCTCTTCGTCTTCTTGCACTATGCGGCAACTGATCGACATTTTGCTGATCTCTTGACTGCTCTGAGGTTATCCATGCACGCTTACGAATGTTTTGCCAAACCTGATGGGTCCTCAGACGTTGCCTTTGCCGTCGCTTTAGTCACTGTTGCCGGAGTTGTAAGCTCTATCTTGGCCACCTAATTCGTTTGAATGGATCTGAACCTTATCCACGTAGCCTCACTCCTACATCTTGCTCAACTCTATCTTGCGAAACTTCCTTTGTTTATGATATTTTCGTGTTGCTTGCCAACTGGCTTTATTAATTCTGATCGTACTTTCCCTCTTCTGACCGATCGGCGGCTCATTGTGAAGTGTGGAGTCCCCTAGTCTAACGCCTCTGCAGCCATAACTCTGCCCATCGGTCGACCCAGTCCATTCAAACCCCTCTTTCCTCCACCTGATCTACTTCGTCTGATTGCCGACCCTGTCATCATCTCCCTAGATTGTCAGGCTCCGTAGTTTTGTTTGTCAAGATGAATCATTAACATTCCCCCCTCAACACTCTAAGAGCAGCTTTCGTTTTTTTAGTCTGCTGCTCAGACTGTTTTCACCAGTGATCTCACATAACCCATCAACAGAAATCAACACACTCGATATAACACATTCCAAAGCGCTTTAACGCATTGCACTTTGTTTTCCCACAATGGCTCTCCGTGCTCCAGCCTGGTCGTTCATATGATTACCAACTTCATCGTGCGCTCGACCCCGAACCGCTTTGCCTATGGCCCTCCCCTCTCTGTTTATCTCCCCACATTACCTCCCTTCCCAAACTCTTAGGCTTGAATTTGTCTTCGTTTCGCTTTGCTACCCTCCCTTTCCCTTCGTATCGCCTCCTACTACAACGATGCCCTCTCGCGAAACAGCGTCTTGTACTACCACCTTCTTCATCGCGTATTTCGTCAATACCTCTTGGAATACCTAGTTTATTATTCCTATTATAAATAAAGCATATACGTTCCAACCATGCGTGGAAGTTCACCAAGCCCTCACTTTGATGCGACAGAATGGGCAATATACCTGCCAGCTCGCGGCGTAGTGACTACGCATTCTTGAAAGTATCTGGCCCTAATCATGCTGTGCAATGAAATGATGATACGGCTCGATTCGATTCTAGGTGTTCTGTTCTCTTCTTTACAAGCCATCGCACCGTACCGTATCCATGGGCGCATACACACTTGTATGGGCGCAAAGCAGTCCGGGCTGTTGGTCAATCTAACAACGGACCGTCAGTCTGCTCGCTTGCCCTTTCCGTGAACTAATTTGATCTGATTTCCCATCCGTGTAAGAGTGAGTGAGGCCGGATCTGATCGCATCCGCTCTCACATCACTGCAGCACACTGCACCAGACTTAGTCGTTGAACTTCTTGTTGCGGGTGAGGTATGCGACGCCCATACCAACAGCAGCCCAGGCCTGGTAGTAGAGGATCGTAGCACCGATGGTGCGCCACTGGCGGCCGAGGTCAGCTCGCACGGGGAGGATCTACACAAACAAGCAACAAGGATAACAAAGAATAACCCACCATAAGCCGGATGCACGTGCACGGCGCATATACACAACAAGTCAAGAGGGGTCAGGCTCAAGTCACGTGCTAGCCTAGCAGGAGGTATGGCTAAGACATCTCGCGTTGACGAGCACCATCGAGATCGGACTCGGATGACTCGCTATAACTCATGTAATCACAAAACACAACCAAGTGAAGGGTCCTAGACCGCTCACCCGAGATACGTACGCGAGTGTGGGTGGGGATGAAAGCGGGCTGGAAGTACAAAGCCGCAGGGACGGTGGCGAGAGCGCCAAAGAACTGGAGTGCGTGGAAGAGAGCAACGTTGCATTCGATGAGTGAGTAAAGTCCCTACCTACCCATCGGAAATAGCCCGAGGGCAGCCGCTTCCAGCGGCTAGAAACGCGCCTGAAAGCACGCCAGACGGGTCGAAAAAACGCAAGCAAGACAGTTTCTCGGGCGTTTGTGAGGGTAAAGCGAGGGTACGTACCATACGACGGTTGGGAAGGTTGTTCATCTAAATAGGTGGAGAGTGTGAGTATGCAAATCACAGGTTAGTCCCTGAGAATAATGTCGCAGGCACGAGAAACTCGCCTTTTTCCACGCACGTTTTATCGCCTCTCAACTGTCTCTAGGAATCGCCCTGAAGGGTATTCCAGCACCCCCGGGGCCGGAAACTCTACCTTTCCGGGAACACGTCGCAGGACTCGCAACTTTTTGTCAGTCGGTCAAGCTGAGTGAGGATGCAGCACCTTTGCACCGATGCACGTGTGTGTCGGAACATGCGACACGGCAATATTGATTTAATGTACTCTGCTGAGTCCAATGTTGGCACGCTGCAGGCAGCTCGCATGCGGAAATTTGATATGAACAGAGCGAGACCTGTACTTGTCGGACCACTTCCAGGGTTGATAGAGGTTGTGATGCGAAGTCATGTGTTCTCCTTCTTGTTGAGCAAAACACCATGTGCAAAGTGCCCTGCGCTTCAAAATGGCTGTGTCTTTTGATTTGTCAGCGCCCCCATCATCCGGCAACACTTACGAAAGAATAAGAGTTGCAGAACAGCTGCCAAACTTCAGAACACGACCCTGCCGACTAGCACGTGATATGATGTGCCCGATGATTCATGAAAAGCAGACACCAGATGTATCCGATACAAAAGGACTTGTTCATGGATTTGGAGCTGGCACGTCTCCATTCGCACCTCGTCGAGTGCGCTCCGGCTACACAAGCCACTCAGCCTGTGAGGAGCTTTAAGTCGCGTTCTCATGGACGCCAAGGAATATCGAGGAATAAAGCTGGAATATGTCGGTCCATGTCCTCGTGAGTTTAGCCACATCGCAGGCCTTGCACTTCCCTAGTATGCCAAGCACAACCACACTGCACAAAGGTTCGCGCGCCCATTCAAACTCAATTTTTTAACCGCATCGGGCTAAAACTTGTCAGGATTTCCACATCGACAAAATGGACGTATACCAGCGAAGTGGAGATGAAGTGGACTCGAGTACCACAGATACTGGTGTAGAGCCACAATTGGTAAGTGACATGATGGTTTTTTCGATGCCAATCTACTGCTTAATCCCGATTTCCCGGCTCGAAACCTTCCCTAGGGATTGGAACTCACTCTCGTATACCCTTTCTCCTGCGCTCTGGATCTTTAGACCGAGATTGGTCAGAAGCGTACTGTGACCCGAAGTACTCTGTCGAATGCTACGTCGTCTAGCAACGCAGGAAAGTCGGTTCGCAACGCCATCGGCTCGGAATCGAGCAGAAACGACCGAGAGGCACAGTCCTCAACAAGAGTAAGTTTTATTCTGCAGGCTATTATGGTGTGGATGTACGGTACTTCCATGCCTTCGTCAGAATTCTCATCAAATGCACTGCCTTTACCGTAACCACGTCCAATTTTAGGTCACCGACGCAATTGCAACCGTAAAAAGAGAAGTAGAGGCTGCGTCGAGGCAGCTAGCCTCTGCTACAAACCTCACTAGTCCGCTAGACCTAACACTCTTAGCGCAGACGGTTGCAGCACGTGACGAGCTCAAGATTCCCACCACCCCTAGCGATCTGCTAAGCGCTGCTTTACTACCCGGCTCCGTAGGTCTCGCAGGTACAAGTACGAGTGAGGAACCATCCGAGCCAGGCAAGAAAACCAAGCGCGTGCGGCTAGCCTCTGGGAAGAAGACAAAAACATCACCCGACGGCGATGAAGCCAACGTGCCGTCTCGTATTGACCTCCAAGAATACGATACGAATAGCAGCATAGTACAATTCGCGCGTGACTGGGCTCTGCATGTGAAACGAACAATCACGATCAGTGAGGAGGATCAGGCAGAGTCCTCGTCGCCAAAGAGTGTAAACTCGGGCGCTGCACCGTCTGAATCAGACCCGAGCCCAGGCATTGAGTCAGAAGAATCCAGATCCGATAACCCTGCCTCCCCTGCCATCACCAACTACCAGCTTCCTACGCCTTCGATGGAGGGCATGGCGATTCTGTTCATCGAGTTCGCAAGGACCCTGTTCCCGCATGCCGCAGCGGGCCAGATTCGCCAGATGATTGACAACTACATCAATTCGGCATATCTCATTGCTCAGGAACGTTCGACTAGCACGGTCAAGCCAAGCTCCAGCAAACGTGCCAGCGCACGCTCCAAATCCAATAACGGTTCCGGCTCTTATTCTAGCGCCGACCTTACAACCACATCCACCTCGGCTTCGACCTCCAGTAATGGTCCCAATCTCAACAGTGGTGCCAGCACCAGCGCCAGCTCCAGTTCCAGTTCCAGCTCCAGCTCTCGCTCTCGCTCCAACACTAGTGCAGGTTCCAGTCCCATCCAGACCTCCTCGAGTAGATCATCTCCCACGGACGGCACCAATAATGACCAACCTTCTCCCCACATGCCGACTGCCCCGGTGCCTTATCCTGCATTGAACGAAGCTATGCATTCGCTCGAACAGTTTGTCGAGCGCGTTAAGGCTGCGGCCGCGTCGGGTCCCCACAAGAGAAATGTTAAGATTCGGAGAGATCACGGTATCATCACTGTGAAATGTGAGACCACCCCGGGATGCGACTTCCTCATTCGAGCGAGGATGTTGGTCGAGAGCCAGATGAGAAATCGCATTCGCCGTCTTGACTTCAACGTAGTTGATTTGAAGGAATACGAAATTGCGTTTTGCGCAGGATTCAATGGCGAACCCCTCCCTCCCAGACAAGATGGAGCCTCCAGAACTGCCGCTGAGTCCCTCGCCTATGGAGATGGCAAGCGCTATCGACGTATTATTGACGAGCATGGTATCAACAGCGAGGCACATGCGGAGCTCCTACGACGACTGAGGACATGTGAAACTACACCGCCTGTGAAGGCCAAGGAATTACTGGCCGCGCGTAAGAACGACCCTGAGAACTTCTTACTGCCAACACTGCCGTATCTCTCGGATCTGCTCTGGTTCCCTCCTGGCCAAACTCCCAAGTCGAAGTTCTACATCACACGCAAAGCCGAGTTGGTCCAAGAAGCGCTCGTGCGACTTGTTGCGCCATTGTCCTACGAGGGCATGATTGACTTGGATGAGGATTCAGATGCCGTGAGCTGCCGAGTGACAGCCTTCCAGCCCCACAGTTCACACTGTGATAACCCCTCGCAAGTACCTGACCCCGCCGCAGCGGCAGCAGCAGCAGCAGCGGCAGCATCAGCAGCGGCAGATCCAGAAAGCCGGTGAAGTGAGTGTCTCTGATTCGAGTCATTCGTATCGGTGGCACTCGAACGAAAAGTCAATAACTGTCACAACCAGGAATGCACGGATGCATGAATAAAAAATCAATCCTCTTCACACCAGGCTCTATGGCATGCAAGACGTCATACGCACTAGATATCCAACGAGATGACACCAGTTATATGATGCCAGCATGCACTATCGTTTCTAAGTACCTCGTCATGTCCCCAGCCCTTCGGTGAGCTCTCGTCGCGAACCACGTACCCTATCCACCCTCGCAACACAGCCGAAATCTCGAGTGCGATCACTTTGGTGAGGTATCTGAAACTCGAGTTGGAATGCAGCGCATTGAGTTTAAAACCCTGCAGCATGCGTCCAGCAACCCCAAGCTTTGTGCTACTTTAGAATATTTGAAGGAGGAGCTCTGCAACTATTGCTATGCCCATGGTGCTGGTGTCGTCGTGAAACATGAGGAAGGGCATACGACCCATGCCCCTTTTGCGCTGCTCCCGACGCCCATGCCGCGCTACGTCTACACGCATCTGATGAAGCTCTCGCCTCTGATGAACCTATTGTATGACCGCGTTGCACGTGACGCCGCGTTCCTGAGAAAGACCCTCGAGCCTAGCAGCAAAGTGGACCCCTTCGTTCGGAATTTGTTGAGTGTCCACAAGCGACTCTATGTAGATGCGAAGCCTGTACAGCAGATTGCGCTGTCGATCACGCGGTCGGACTATATGTTGCACTACGACAACGCCACGCAGAACTTCCACCCCAAGCAAGTGGAAATGAATATGATCTCGACCAGCTTCGCATGCCTCTCGAGCCACATTTACAACATGCACCGCTTCCTGCTGCAGCGTCATGTGGAGAAGTTGAGTGCTGAGGTGCCAGCTGCTTCCACCACGCTATCCCATCACCCGCAGGACGGTGTCGAGCGGGAGAGCAAGTTTGCTGCACCAGAAGGTAGTGCGAGCGCAGCAATGGGCGCGTTGCCCATTCGGGAGGTTGAACTTAGCCTGGAATCGCTGCCACCTTCGAATAATGCCATGCATGGACTCGCAGATGCCCTTGCCGAGGCTGTGAACGTGTACTACGAGAGGTTCTACCGACCATCGCAAACGCGTGAGTCACGAAAGTACCACGACCTTTATGTGCTCATGGTCGTGCAAGCTAACGAACGCAACGCGTTTGATCAGCGCCATCTTGAATACGAGCTGCATCGACGAAACATCCCCGTGATGCGTCGCAGTCTCGGTGAACTCTACGAATTTGCGCGCGTGGATGAGGCAACAAAGCAACTCTATGTCGGAGACCGAGCCATTGCAGTGGTTTACTACCGAGCCGCCTACACCCCGAACGATTTCTCAGGTTTGGAGAATCCTGAGACTGTACCCGAATGGATTGCGATGGAACGAATGGAGGCGAGTCTAGCCATCAAGTGCCCAACTGTGGCACATCACTTGGCAGGGACAAAGAAGGTACAGCAGGAGTTGGCTCAGCCGGGGGTCACTGAGAGGTACCTAAGCGCAGAGGAAGCTAGTGGTATCCGCACCTTGTACGCAGGACTATGGGGTCTTGAAAACGATGATCCCGCTACTCAGTCCATTATCAAGCAGGCCATCAGTAACCCTGACAAGTTCGTATTAAAGCCTCAGCGCGAAGGTGGCGGCAACAATTTGTGGGGTGAGGATCTCGTGCGCACCCTTCAGACATCCGATGTTGAGGGTCGCTCCGCTTTCATCCTCATGTCAAAGATCGAGCCGAAGTCTTATCCTCAGGCTTACGTACGCCAAGGTAAGTTGTACGCGTCGGAATGCCTGTGCGAATTGGGTGTCTACGGAACTATGATTTCCGAGTCCTCGTTCGACCACTCCGGCGCGCCGGCAGGTGGAGAACGTGTTATTCGCAACCAAACAGAGGGAACCCTGCTTCGTACCAAGCCTGTGTCATCCAATGAGGGCGGCGTCAATGCTGGATATGCCGTACTTGATACCCCAATCCTCTACGAGCTCTGAGCGAGCGACCGCTCAGACAAGAATGGCTTCTGCCACAAATGCCGAGGCCAGGTCACATTCTGCGGATACAGATGTGCACGTGATATCTTAATATACATGTATAGTTGCTGTATTTCCATCGTGCTACCTCGCTTCGGGAGCTGAGCTATCGAATCCGGCTCAGGTCAGTAGGCCCGTCAGCCGATGATGCATTCTTCGAGACTTACGTTAACAAGTTTGTGGATGGGTCAATTCCGCGCAGATAAGCTCACTTCACATGAAAGACATTATATTCAAGTCTCTGAAATTGTAAGCAGCGTGGATACGCTAACCAAGTGCGGTCCTTAACTTCCTGGACTATGGTTCAGGTGGATGGAATTACTTTCTCAGAACGTTTCACATACATTTACCAAAGGCCGAAATCTCGTGTGAGCTCCAAGTGGCCGCAATAGCTTGCTTGCAGTTTAGCTCTAAATTGCATTAGCTTGCTAATTATCCCGATCAACCCTTCCTACCCGGTGCGACAACTGGAAAACATGTCGGAACCCAGTGGCCTGGCAACGGAAGCCTCGAGGGAGCAAGTGAGTGAGCCTCCATCGTCGAGTTCAGGTGGGACACCGCCTGAAAGCACAAAACAAGGTACTGTGCCGCCTGAAGAAGCCGTATGCACGTCAGTCCCCGCTGAATCACCGGAAAAACACCCTCCCTCAGACCAGAACAATGCTGCGACCGTTGGAGTTTCTGCACCTGCGACATATCCGGGCCAATCGGAGGAGAGTACGGATGTAGATCCACAAGTTCAGGCTGCAATTGAAGTACGCAAGCAGTTCACTGACTCGAAAACGGCCAAACTTCTGCCAGAAAATCCTTCGCGACGGCTTCTAAAGCGAGGACAAGTCCGGCGGCAGGCCACACTCTCAATAGTGACAAGAGAGTTGTTCCTCTTTGACGATTGCATTGTCCTTGCCAAGGCACATGAGATTAAATGGGTTCTTCCGCTCGACACTATCATGATTGAGCACCAGCTCACTGAAAGTGGCAAACTCCCGTTCCCGTTCACCATTTCCGCGGGAAAGGATCTACACACTATGTCTGTCTCAAGTGCGGCGGAGCGTGCGAGCTGGACTTACGAAATCACGCGAGCTATTGCACAATGCCTGTATAAGAAAGCCGCTAGTGCCGATGGCGTTCTTGAGGCCGGCCAGACCGAAACAAAGAGTAGCTGCTTGGGTTCGCTGCTTCCCTCCCAGCAAGCGGCTGACCAGCGACAAACTGGCGGAGTCGACGTCGAACTGCTTCACAAGGTTCTGCGAGGATCACTACATAGTGTTGTGGCTGACAACGCAGTGGAGCCTGCTAGGAAGTTGCTCTCTGAAAAGGATGTAGATGTTAATGAGATGGCATTCGATGGCAACACAGCTCTGCACTATGCGGCGCGGTATTCTTCAGTAGAGATTACAAAGCTCTTGTTAGAGGCCAAGGCGGATCCATCTATTCCCAATCAGTATGGATACACACCAATTCATATTGCAGCGACGACCGGTCGATCCGAAATCCTTAAGGCGTTGCTGTCACACCTGATCAGTAACGCCAAGACTCCGTCTGAGTGCATTGACGTAATTGAAGCGCCAACGAAAGACGGACTGCGACCACTTGCATTGAGTGTGGCTACTCGCAACATATCTGAAGCCGCGACATGCACTACACTACTGTTGCAGGCTCGAGCCAATCCAAACCAAAGAAATCATAGTGCAAGCACTCATCTGATTTCCTGTGCCCGAAGTCCAGAACGAGCCTCCGTTATCTGGGCTCTACTCGCTGGTGGTGCAAGTGCATCGCTTTCCGGCCCAGAAGAGGGCCGCGTTGCACTTCACTACGCAGTTGAAGCGGACAATATAGAAGCAGTCAAGTACTTGCTCCAGCTGGGAGCATCCCCGAACAGCAGAGATTGGACAAATCAGGTCCCGATGCACTTCGCACGTAGTGAGATTGTAGCTTCGTTGCTTGTATCTTACGGTGCGCGTTACGATCTGGTTTCTTCAGACGGTTATGATGCAATTACGAAATTCCAATCCAACCTAAGAATCCTTCCTCAACAAGCGGAGGCCGTGCGAAGAAGACTCGACGAGGCCTCTCGCAAATGGAGAGATCATAGTCAGCCAGTTCCTGGGGATCGTCCGCCGATGTCGGAAACTTCGGAATTGTGGATGCAAAACCACGAGTCTGACGTATGCGTCGCGTGCGGTGAACGATTTGGCATCTTGACATGGCGCCATCACTGCAGGAGGTGTGGCATGTTGGTCTGTTCGGCATGTTCTTCGAAAAGATTTACATACCATTCTACCGCTGACGAAAAGCACCGATGCTGCGATGGTTGCTTCAACTATATGTACACCAAGTACACAAATCCAACCTTCAAATCGCCTAATCCGTCACCTAACGCTTCAGCGTTAACTGACGCTGAGGCGCCTCGACCCAGTAGTCCAACATCCACCTCGTCGCTGTCTTCTCTCTCTGAGGATGGCACGAGTCCGAGACCCAGCGAGATACAACGCCCTTCAACAAGCCAAACGTCGGCCCCCAAATCTGAGAGGGACCAACAAGTGGAAGCAACCATACGATCGCTGTTAAAGGCAAACAAGCAGGCCTCCAAGAACATTGAACGACTCCACGAACTCGACGATCGTGCGCGATCTGTTGAGACTAGGGCGAACCAGTTCAGTGATCGTGCGGCAAGGCTGAGAGAAAAATTCAAGAAAGACGCCGAAAGTGGCTGGTTCTGAGTGAGAGATCACCCCAGTTCCAAGTGTTCAACTAACATAAAACACTCGTGATCATTCTACCAAGCATTGGCTCATGGCTCCTAACAATGTGACGTTCACAAAAAAGTATACATCCTGCAGTATGAGGGATGATCACTATATTAGCAATATACTACTTAAACCAAGGTAATGTTTCCATACAAGAGCTCACGCTAGGGTGCGCCGCCAATGCAGAACTTGCGTTCAGCTATCGTATTCAGATCTCGCAGATGCAGAAAGGAAAACACAGGGACATCACAAGCCATAGTATCAACTGTTGATACCTTTCTTACTATGCTGTGTTGCGACTCGTAATGAAACTATTACGTTATGTTACGTTAGGCCCAGTTTACTGCTGTCCTCGCTGAGCGCGAAGCTGATCACTGATCTGTTGAAGCCAGACCTGCTGAAGCTGTTGTGTTTCAGGACCAAGCTCCTCAAGGACTGGAACGTCGAGTTGCGACATTAGCTTGGCGATGGCGGTACGATCATACACCTCTTCGGGAAGGCCCAACAACTTGCGAGACGCGGCTTCCTTGTCCTTGTAGATCTGGAACACCTTTTTGAGAGAATCAGGATGTTCGCGATAGCTCTTAATAAATGGTCGGCAGTCTGGTACGTTGTATCGGTTCAACTCGGTGAGGAATAGGCTGGCCTTGTACAGAGGGAGGTCATCTTTGTCGGTGTGTTTCCATTTGGGGACGCGAATGACATTGCCCGGGAAGACCTTGGCAACGCCGGGGTCGTAGTCGATAAGAATCACTCGGCGAGGATCTCGATTGAGGTGGTCGAGATCGAACACGATGTGTCCATCCTTATAAACTAGATCATCTGAATAGAGCTTTGCCTTGACATCACTCTCGTCGAACACTTCGAGCTGACCCGCAGCGTCGTTCATTCGGCTGCGCGACCAGATGACGACCTCAAATCCTTCTCGCTTGAGATAGCTCACGAACGCCTGGGCACCGTCGCGCAGGTGTACAGTCCAGTTTGTGTGGCGGTCCCAGGTCGGGTCGGCGAGAACGTTCTCAAACGCGATCACAACGGTTCGTGGGATTCGGCCGTACGAGTCTGCTTCAACGTCAGGCAGCAGTTTCTTGTCGCGCTTGGGCATGAAGCTCGCGAGAAAGCCGTACCACGTGCGGAGGCGGTTCAACAGCGAGAACTCCTCGTCCTTGTCATCGTTTGACTTGGATCTGGTGTCTTCACACAAGGCTGTCTTGATCAGAGCCAAGGAAGCCAAGAAAGGCGCGGCTTTGGCGTACTTCCAGGCATTACTTGCGGTCTTCGAGTGGGAATCCTGATTCTGCTCATGCTCGCGGTGGTACTGACGATGGTTCAACGCTGCACCGAGCCGCGCGCCCGCCCAAAGCACACGCGAGGCTGAAACACTTTGGGTGCGCTGAGTTAAAAGTGTGGCCAAGCGTGACAAAGCCATGATATAACCTAGAAATAAAAGACAGTATTCGACTTTCAGTGAGTCATTGCATCATCTTGCACTGTTTGTGAAACGTATACCCTCCTAGCATATACTCTTTCAACACATTGGAAAATTCGGAGTTTGGTCATTGTCACAGGTCTCGGAAGTCGCGGTTGCTGCGGTCACGCGCTCGTTTTGATCTTGTTAAACGCCGCCGAGCCCATTAACAAGTGAATTCATACCCAAGATCCCCCACCAACCCCACTAGTCACTCCAAATGAGGCCCAAAAGCAAATGACTTCCAGCTCGAATTCCAGTATATGTGGCTTAGTCGAGGGTGAGACTCGGGGGAAGTCCGGCACCGTGTGCGTAATCGGTGCGGGATGGTACGGCTGCCACATTGCTTCGCGGCTGTTAGCTGAAGGGCTCGACGTGCGGCTCTTTGAACGTGGAAACGGACTCTTTGAAGGAGCCTCAGGAGCGAATCAGTTCAGGGTGCACCACGGGTTCCACTACCCGCGTGCGCGAATCACCCTGGAGCAGATCCAACGGTGCATGCAGCGGTTCGAGACACAGTATCGTAACTGGTTGGTGCGCCCCAGACTCACTCTATACGCCATCGCTAAACATGGATCCCTGACGACGGCAATGGAGTATGTCAAACTGTATACCCAGTTGGGGATACCCTTCGAGATCGTGTATGCAGCCCCAAACTCTGGTCTTGTCGGTGTCGTCCGAGATCTCTCCCGTGTTGAGGATGCAAAGAGAATGCGAGCAAACGATGAAGAGAAGGAATTAAATAGGTTCCTTGCGAACCTGGACCTGGAGCAGTTCGAGTTAATTCTGAGGACATCCGAACCATTCTTATACGCAGGCGTGCCTCCGCGCGAAGGTGTCGAGTCTGGCGAGATGGGGTTTCATCCAAGACTCCTGAGCTGTGTGGAGTTTCGGAAAGAAGTCAAGAGTATATCCTTCGTGACCGAAGCCACATGCGAAGCACGACAGAGAGCAAAGGTCAAAGTCCACTCTCTCGAAACCGGTGCCGTAGAGGATGTAGTATTCGATTACGTAATCGACTGTACGTACGGAGCGGTCATGCCTCCGGACCGGTTTGTCTCATCAGAAGAACTGAGCTTCGAGCCATGCATCGTGCTGCTCTATCGAAAGAAGTCCCCAATAGTTAGCACTGGGACCAGCCAGCAGCTCGTCAACAGCACCGATGACTCATTCGCCCTGACAATCATGGACGGCCCATTTGTATCGCTTTGTCCGTTCGTCCCGTTTCCATCTCCGACTCCGCGTTGCTCAAATCAACATGGGGGAGAGGAAATCAAGAGCGAGTCCCTTGAGCTCTACACACTGACTCATGTTGTCCACACTCCCCTTAGCTCACCATGCTCAACGAAGGAGGAGGCTGAGCGCGTGCTTTGTGATTTCAAGCACCGTGAGAGTTCAATAGTATCTAGTGTTTGCTCCGCTATGGAAGCCACAATGAGGCAGTACCTTCCCGTCTTCTCGTCCAAGTTCGAGTACCATAGTCATTTCTATTCGATTAAGACGAGACTGAGTAGAAAGCCGGCTTCTGAGTCACCGTTAGCGGCAGCTCAAGAAACACATCAATCTCGTGCCCCCGATTCCCCCTTTGCAGGTTCGCTTATCCCCACAACTAGTGAAGACTTAAAAGTCTCGATCGACCCCTCCGCATTGTCAGCATCATTGAGTTCGGTGGAACTCCATCGAGAATGCGTTGTAGAATGCCACCAGTCGTATGTTCGTATAATATCCGGCAAGATCAACACTGTGTATGAAGCCGAAGAGGCTGTCTGGAAATATCTTGGGTTGAACTAGCAGTTCCTGTGTGGGTCGTATTTGAATGTATTAAAACGTCATAGCTAAGGTACGAATACATCTAAAGCCAACTTATCGGTTGGTCACGACCTGTTTTCATGCATCGGTTCTGCTGCGATTTGTGATGTGATTGTAGCAGTTCGAGAAGACACTGAGCTGGAGTTTGCTGAGACGCTGAGCCGTATTGTCACGTATCGCAATGCTAGCGATGTTTAGGAAGCTATAGCTATTTGTTTTTGCATCCATTCCGCAAAATACTCGCTAGATCACTTGGAACTTGTGAGGCAAAGGAATGTAGATTTCGCCATTCACTCCGAAGTGAGTTGAGAAATGAGGCTGACCGTTGCCTGAGGCCTCGTGCATGCGCATTGGAGACATCTGCGGGGAGTATTGCACAAGGCTACACGTTGACAAGGTGGTCTCTGCGTTTCCCAGTGTTAACACCCGACTACGAAGTCGATCCTCCAGGCATCAAGCCTGCTTTATGCCCCGACGGTACGAGGAGTAGCGCCTCTATTGCGTCAAGGAAGGAGCGCTTGTGGTGGACGCCGTTCATCCCCTACGCTCCCAAACGCGCCCGTCCCTCCCTTGATGAACTAAAGCCACTCTTCGAGTGCAGGAGCGAGTTTGTCAAGTTGGAAACGAGACGCTTTCGTGGGCTTGTGTATATGCCGCCACAGTAAGAATTTGTAGAATGAATAGCAGACTAACTGCCGGTATGTTTCCACTCAGGATCGCTGTCACATACCCCGCGCGTACGTCGCCAGAACCGCCCGAATCCAGTGACGCAACCCGAATCAAACTATTTTGGCGTCACCTGAAACCTGAAATTCTGACGGTGAGCAAACTTGTCAGGACTGTGAAATAGGGTATTTGAGGCAGTGCATAGCCAGAGGAAGGAGAGCATTGGTTTAGTCACAACCATAGGATTGTGAATATCTAAATAGTACTCCATATTATCCTGCAGATATGCACAAATTTGCATCCAAACCTGATAAAACATCCGATGAGAACTCTCGGCCACCCGTCGAACTTGTCGCCTTAACACGAAATGCACCGCCGGAAAGCGATTCCGAGTTTGTAAGACAAGCATCGGAGCCTCTTCTCAACCCTTACTGTGATGACGACGCGCATGCAGACCCAATCAAGCTCGAAACAGCGCTCGAGAGGCTGAGATCGTTTGAGGATCGCAATGTCGCACTCAGGTGGGCAAGCATCGACTGGTTGCCGCATCGAATCCTGCACTTTCTGTTCACGCTCAGATGGATGCGGGGCCATGGTGATCCAACCGCAGATGAAGCAGCCATCAAACGTGCTTACTTCCGTGAAGGCTTCATCGAGGGCTTCCTCTTTGTCGCTGGACGAGGACTTGCGCTCGGAATCCTTGGACTCGTCCTTGCGCAGTTCTCAGAGGCAGAAAGCGTAGCTGACTTAATAAGCATTGTGCGTGGTGGAGAAAAGCATGCCCTCACAGCGGTCCTCTACACTGCCACCAGCTCGAATGCGTTTCGAAGCTGTCTGTATGCATTCGTCGCGTTGCCCTTTGCCTGGGGCCTGGTTCGAGGCTTGGTCGAGTACCGAAGCGTCCCTCCACGAGGTGAAGTCAACGCTCTTGTACAGACGTATACTGCACGGGTCAAACTTGAAGTCCAGCGAGCGAAAGGTCGCGGATTCTGGAAGTCACTTTGGACCGATGTAATTCGTTGGATGTTGCCCCTGCCTCCACTCGCGAGGGTCCTCAACAACCTCTCACGTAGCCTAAGATGGGATGCGCGCCTGGGAATAGAAGAAAGATGCGTAGCATATGCTGCACTGATCGAGCTATTCGAATTTGCTCGTGGATATACGAAGTTGGAGGCAGCCACTCACGTCGCTCGAACTCTGAACGCGCTACGTATTCGCAGTCACAAAAGGTCCGATGCATCACTTCACCAACAGCCTCAGAAGCAGGTTGACGGGCTTAATATACAGTCGCAAGATCCAGGGGTTGACGCTCTCTCTAGTGACGAAGTCGATGAATTCAGCATGACCTCTGACAATGATTTGTCCGAAGTCTTTGAAGCGCTCAAGGCGCGAGCGGTGTACGATATTTTGACCTACGCCCTGTGGCCAGAACCTGGGCGGGACCGACAATGCGAAGAGATGGCATGCGAAGGCAGCGTTAGCACGACGGACTCTACTCGTCCTGAACATCAAGAGGATGGACCTCTTGAACGCCGACCACTTCTGATGAATTTTGTTTACGGCAGGTACCTGCAGTGGTGGCTTGGGCTAACAGACAGGCGCGGAGAAGCTCTCGCATTCTGGGTGTTCAAAATTGTCAAGCTTGTCTACTCCTTACTGTTTCTGGTGGTTGTAGTGCGCGCTCTAAGTGATTACCTTCACTGTCCACAAAAGAAGGGAGTAACATTCACTGGAGTAGCACCATATGCCGGCCGGTTTGACATGGAGTGTCTGAGCGCGACGATCGATCAATTCAACCGAATTCCAGGGCAGCCCGGCGATACAATAGCGCGTGTGCTGCAAGATTTTTACTTGCCTGCCTTCACTCGGCATAACTTCCAGTTGGATCTCTCGAACAAAGACCTCAGCGGTAGCGCATTCCTAAAAATATTAGAAGGCTTTATCGCGAGTGATTACTGGATTACGAGTCTCGATCTCTCTGCGAATGCGATCGGATTCGCAGATTTCGAGGATCCCAGCGACACCATTGAGTACGCGAAGGCTCTGAGGAAACTCAAGCATCTTAAGCACCTGAACCTAGCCTATAACCTCATTGGTGCGTGCGACTATGACTTCTACCTTTATGAATGCCGTGCATCAAACCCTTCAGGCGCGGTTGAGCTCTTCGATGCCATCGGCTCGCTTTCCAATCTCATCTCTCTTAATCTTGATTGGAATCCGATCGGAGAAATGGACTCAGAACCTGATGGAACGCTCGTGCCAATTGCTGCTGGCAATGCTTTCAAACAACTCACAATGCTGGAGCATCTTTCGCTAAACTTCTTGAGTGTTGGCCTGTGGGATTTCATAACTACTGCAGGAACAGTCGGATTCTTTGAAGGACTCGGAAGTCTCTCAAATCTGGTCACGCTTGAATTGACCCTACCCAGTGCATACCAGTGTTTCGATGATGCCTGTGAAGGCGGTCCAGCAATTGGCCACGCACTCGGTAAGCTCACAAAGCTTCGACGACTGAAATTCGATGCGCCCGTGGGTTTGGAAGACTTCATTACTACCGCAGGAACCATAGCCTTTGCGAGCGGGTTAGCGAAATTGGAGAACTTGGAATCCCTCGAGGTTGGAAGTGATAGGCTGCTAACGGGCCCTGACTCGCCATTTCTCTATGGCTCAGCGGAAATCGGCGCAGGTGACAATGAAAATGCTGACGGGACCATTGCCTTTGGTCAGGCGCTTGGTAAATTGGCCTCCCTCAAGAATCTTACAATTTGCGCGCAGATTGGCAGTGCTGATTTCATGAACCCAAACGGCACAATAGCTGTTGGAGCTGGCATCGGGCAACTGAAGAGCCTCAAGAGACTGTCCCTAAAGTTGAATCCTCTTGGGTCGTCAACTGCACTGGAATGGATAGCCGATGGCATTCGCAATCTTCACTTGCTAGAGGTCCTAGAATTACCATATACCCAACTTGGCACGGATGTTATGGCCTCTCGAGCAACCAGCAAGTTTGCAGAGGGATTGAGTAGTTTGCATTCTCTCAAGGTGCTTGATTTAGGAAACAATTACATAGGCTCTTCGGGTCTGACATCGGATGAGAGTATCCAAGCTCTCAATGAAGCATTTAGTCGCTTAACATCTCTCACTAGCATCCGACTGGACCACAATCCTTTATCCCCCGCAATATGGCAACTGTTCAGGACAACTTTTTCTAATTTGCCGTCGACACCCCAAGTTAACACATTCATTGCGACCAAAGAGGATGTCGAGCGGTACTTTCAAGGCCTGCCATCATCTACTCGCAACTTTCGATTTTCGCAGTTGCTGATACTCGATGACTCACCGATGTCAGAAGAAATGCTGACCAGCCTGTTTGAGTACCTAAAGAACTACCGCGTGTTCCGCCTCGATCTATCCGAGAACCGATTGGGCCTACTTAATGAAGCGCAACTCGGCACCCTTCGGGAGGGCTTCCGGCGGATTCGGAACTCGTTGAGGCATCTCATCCTCTCACGCAACTCAATCGGCGAACCTTCAGACGACGGATATCAACGAACTATCAAAATTTTCCAGGCTATTGGTGAGGTGCCGAAGCTGCTATCACTTGACTTAAGAGGCAACTCCCTTGGCAACACCAAAACGAAAATGGCTGAGGGCGATCACGGACTTATCAAGGAAGCCCTAAGCCATCTTACTAGTCTCGAAGTGCTGGATCTAACGGGATCGTCGATATATGATAGCTTGGATATCACACGCGAAGTGAGTCAGGCAATCGCCAGCTACAGTAGAAGTCTGAAATCGCTCAGAATCAATGGAGTTGGTTTTCTCACAAACTTTGAAGTTGCAGCAGCGTTTGCTGCGGGCCTCCAAGAGCTCTCCAATCTGGTGACGTTGGAATTGGGGGACATGTATTTCAGCGAGGATCCCACATTTGCCAATGCTGAGAAGGTCATTGCGGAGGCAATTGGATCTCTAGCATCACTCGAGCATTTCCGTCTGGGTGGAAGGCTGGGCAGTGGAGCTGGCGTAGATTCGGGCTCTTTCGCTTTAGCTCGGAGCATTGCTAAATTGGAAAGGCTTGTTTCATTGGATCTGTCGGGAGCCACGATCGGCGAGCAAGACGATAATGATGCGACGATTACAGTGGAAATCGGCAAAGCGCTCCGAAATCTCGTGAGCCTCAAGATTTTGGATCTCTCATCCAATTTCATCGGCAGACACGATGAGAAAAATAATACTGGCACATTGGAGATTGCCTACGCCATTGGCAACATGACGCAATTGACTTCACTCAACTTGATGGACAACTATCTTGGGACCGTCCAGGAATCCGAGCAGGCTATCGTGGATGCATTGCAGGCAGTGCCAAACTTGTGTTACATCGATATCAGTGACAATCGCATCGGTTACACAGGAAAAGACAATACTAATCGCTTACTTGCGGCTCTTGCGGTCAAGCCTCACCTCAATTATGATCTCCGAGGTGCTCAGAACATTAATTGGGATGAGAGCAAGGACTGGATTGGTCAGATCATGATTAGGGAGTTGAGAAACGCGTGTGAGAACAAAATTTGCTTTGGCCGAAAGCTCCAACAACACGTCGTACGAGTGTGCGATGCGTCGGGCCGACCCATCTTAGAAATATGATAAAAGGATCACCGAATTTTATATGGATCTCCTGTGAATCAAGTCATAAACTGAGGATGATCTCAAGACGTTGTAGGGCAGTAATGGTTCTCATGGACGTCTCTAGTTAGCTCCCCCTTCACATCACCTGTCTGACCTATATGGGAGTCACCATACTGGCGGTGTTCTCGCAGCGCCCAGATCCCAATTCCGTGCCGTCCCACACCTGGGCATTTCAGACCCCCACGCTATTGTCCCGACTGACAGCTGCCAGCATTTCGCACAGCCCGGACTAAACGAAACACATAGCTGCTCGATTACTGGGACGTGTCAAGACCGTCATCTGGAGGCAACCCCCTTGTGTTTGACATCCGCTATTCGAGACAAGAACGAGTCAGTGTCGAGCACAGCGCCTGTTAGATCAACCTCAGTCCAGAAGTCAGCGATGACTGGACGCCCCAAGTATCCTTTGAGTCTCGGACGTATTCCCTGGCTTGAAGACGTTGTCAAGTCCCACTTCGCTTCCTGAACCTCTTGATCGACCGACCATATCGCAACACCACGACGACATGAGACTGCGAGGGTGCGATCCACTGGATTGAACGTTATGCCTTTGGCAATCTGATCGCAAGCTTCAAAACTCATGTACAACTTGTTCTCTGCGGTGTCCCAAATGGTAATCAAAGCCGTGTCCGAGAGAACAGCGAGTAGCGCACCATCTTCGCTAAAGCAGATGCTCGCTATCTTTGGTTTTACAGTGAACCTTGCAATCGACGTCCAGTCGTCTGATCGCCAAATTTCAACGGCACCGCCCTCCCAGAAGGCTGCCAACAGTCTACCATCTGGGCTGAACAGGAGGTGGTTAATGTGAGAATCAAACGTCATCGAAGTGACCGGCACGTTAGTTTCAACGTTCCAGATATGAACGTCGTAAGCTGTGGATGCAGCAAGTATGCTTCCGTCGGGGTTCAGACTAACAGATCCTATCTCTTGGTCAAGCGACACGTGAATAATCTTGCTTGCACGGGTGATAACTGCGGCACGAGTTGTTGTATCAACCAGCCACACTTGCCCTAGCGTATCTCCATGCGCATTCAAACACGAGCCGTAGGATTCCAGGGGCTTGAAGTTAGCCGAAATTGGTTTCTCCCCCGTGGTGAGATTCCACAACCCCCTCCAGGAACCCTCGACGAAATGCGCCATCACGTCACCGCTTGAATTGAAGCCTAGGTTTTTGACTTTGCGTGGCTGTGTCAGGTGGGAATCGATCAGCTTGAGATGCGCTCTTCGACCCGGCAGCTTCGTCTCGTACCAGTGAAGCCATACATCAGGTTCGGTATATCCGATGATTGAAGTACCGTCCGGGCTGGAGCATAACATCTCATGTAGTTCGAAGTTGCGCGCAAGAAGCTCGCAAAGCGGCTTCATGCCAACTGGCCAAAGGCGGATATCGCCCCGATCATCAAGCGAGGCTATGTGCTTCCCATCCGGAGTGAATTGGAGGCACCGCACCTGGCCAGAATGCCAGGGAAATGTCCCGACGCATACGCCGGTAGCCACGTGCCACAGGCATGCGGCACCATCGCGTGAACAAGTCGCCAGCAAAGCGCCATCAGGACTGAATTGAATGTCAGCGATGTTGTCCTGGTGAGTATAAAACTTAGCCAGACACTCGCCGGTCTTTGTACACCACAGATAGACTGCATTGTCGCTCCTCGATGTCGCAATGATCTGACTGTCAGGAGTGAAGGCCATGACATGATGACTGGTGCAAGGAAGTGTCAGGACGACCTGCCACGTCTGGGTGCTCCAGATCCTAACGCAAGTGCTGCGACAAAGGGCTGCTAAGAGCTCACCGTTTGGACTGAAAGAAATGTTTGGAATTTCCACGTCGGGTAGCACACCATCCAAGGCGGAAAGGACCTTTCGACATTTAAAATCAGAAAGGCTCCACAGGCGAATGGTGGAATCCATTGAACTAGAGGCTAGGGTGGCGCTATCGGGTGAAATAGCAAGGGCATTGATCGACTCGGTGTGATCGCTTAGCGTGGCTAGCGTCTCACCTGTTGTGGCATCTAACAAACAAATCATGTCACCAGTCCCGAAGGCTAGCAGCTTGCCATCGGGGCTGAAGTGGATATCCTTTGCAAGTGTCATCAAGCCGTCGGACCTCGTGCGGAGTTCGTTTCTTCCTGTAACTAAGCTCCAAACGTTGATAGAGTGAGCTCCGGACTTCTCCGAGAAGTGCGCAAGGCGCTGTCCATCCGGACTAAAACTCAGCGAGCGAGAAGCCGGAACAAGTGCTCTGGAACGGTTCCCAGATTGGAGACCAGATAACTCATTGATGCTTGGCACGGTTCCGTCCGTAGCGATGAGCCCTTGCTGCATCGCAACACCACGCAGGTCCGTCCCCTTGAGGGTGCTACCTGACAATATAGCACCATCCATGCAGGCATGGGACAAATCGGCTCCGTCGAGGTTGCAACCAATGAACTGGGCTCCAATCAAGCTGGCGTTTGGGACTCGGATACCGCTCCAGTCCCGAACCTCACTAAAGGAGAATGCAAAAAGACCATGCACACTCCCATAACACAGCACACTGATCGCATTACTCGCAGCGCGAACCAGCAACTGGTCAGCATCTACGCCTGACCTCTTGTCTCGACTTGAGAGAACAATCTGAACGTAACCGCTTCGTGTCCGAGGGCGGGTCGCGAGCAACTCCGCATGAAGACGAATCATCCTTGGGTCGTGCGTGAATAGCTTCACACCAAGGCCCTGGATTAGAGCTTCTAGCTCTGGTCCATCCACTTTCCCTTCAGCTTCGCTGTCTTTGGTTTCCGAAGTATTCGCGTATGGGGCCTCACATTTCAGAAGATTGCTGCATGCCACGAAATACTGGATCAATGACTTGTTTGTAAACGCCCATGCATTCTCTTCCACCTCCTCAATAGGAGCGAAGAGCAGAATCTGTTTGAAGGTGGAACCATCCACTTCCCAAAGCTCGGGTTGGAACAAATCTGCAAAGTGAGGATCGCTTGCATCTGCGACTACGGTATGCTTGTGACGTGCGTAGAGCCGCTTCGCTAAGCGCTGGCAGAATGCCTGACATTCACGTACGAATTGGAGACCAAATTTCCGAGGGGCAGCCACCTTCACGCAGGTGGCAAAGGGCCGGTTGAAGTACTCCTCAAAGTATGCCCCCAGCAGATCAACATTAGTGGTACCTGAAGTAGGCCAGAAGTACTTGACAGTCTCCTTGATCTTGTCCTGGTCCATGCAGAGCACTTCCTCAATGGCTGGATATGCAGCAGCGAGTGAGGGAAGTTGATGGACAATAATTTGAAACCAATATGGATTTTGGGCTAAATCAGCGATTGAAGGGATGGTATTGATCGCTTGAACACAGCGAAGTGGATGTGGTAGTATGCTTACCAAGTGTGCGTGACTCTCTTCGAGAAGTGTTTTCCGCAAAAGGAAGTTCATCTGGAGCTCCGTCAGTCCATGCAGATACAGCATGTGGAAGTGTGCTGCGTCCGGAGTCTTGGGGATGGATCTAAGACCAGGATCGAAGTATTTGGGGAAATCTCGCTCCAAGTGGGTTTCAACATAGTCCAAGCAACAGGAGACGATCGAATAACCACAGCTTCTCAGCAGCGGTCCGAGCTCATCCAAAGATCCCATCGCATCAAAGCCATCTAGAATCCAGATCGGCTTGAGCGTATGCCACTCCATCAAGTCTCCCTCGATCTCTGCTAAACTGAAGCCCAGGGATGAGAGGGCCACTTCGCGAATGTCCCTGCCCTGGTGTTTGCTCACCCCTAGCTTCCGCAGGTCGCAATAGATTGGGAGGTATTGTGTACACTTCCCAACCCTGCTGTCGTTAATGGCGTCCCAGTACATTGACTCGATGTAGAGCAGGCTCATGGTCTTGCCAGCACCCTCTCGTCCAAGCACCACGATTGTGCATTCATTTTCTAAGCGGACCACGGGCAGGCGATCGTAGCAACCAAAGATGCTACGGACCTCACTAAAGATCGACTTGAAGGTGTTGGACTCGAAGGGCTTTGTCCGCTCCCACAGTCGTGAGCACTCGACCGGAAGGTACGCTCGCTTGATTGGTTTGAGCAATGCCTGGCGCCTAGCCCGGAGCTCTGAGATTCTCTCCCAGAAATCGAGCGTATGCTGCATCGGGCAGTCAGTACTACTACACTGGACGTGTGTGGTACGTCTGTAGAGAAATCTGTGTGAGAGCAAGCACGCGTGGGTACAAAACGACTCAGTGAGTGTACATGGGTCAGTCACTCAGTCGGTCAGTCAGTCAGTAAACTGTCGGGTCATCACATGTTACATACATACGTCATACCCTCCACTCCAGTTGACTCGCGTCCACTCCAGTCCCGCCCAGGAGAGAAGGGTGGGGCGGGGGCGGGGGGGATGCTAGAGAGTGTCCAACCCCCGCGTGACATGTCATGCGGTGTTGCCCGGCCGGGCCGGGCCGTGCCGTGCCGTGCCGAGCCGTGCCGTGCCGTGCCGTGCCGTGCCGTGCCGCGCCATGACGGAGTGCGGGGTCCGCCGACATAGGATATGAAACGGCTATGATCCTGTCCTCGTGTTGTGTTGTGTATCGTGCGTAAGATGAATACTGTTGGTATCACATCGGTGCTTGATGGTGCATATAATATATACGTGGATATATATTTATCCACGTCGATATCCCCCCACTCCTCGCTCCTCACTCCTCGCTAGGAATTTTCGACCATGGCAACAATCGAGAAATCCAGTGGGAACTTGTGTGTGGTGGGTGGGTATGAATTCCAAATTCCCCCCGGTTTTGATGCGACAGAGGGGAGATTTCGCGATTTCAATCCAAGATATGTGACCTTGGATGGTTCACACAGGCTCGTATAATAATGAGACATGTCAACGGAGGACAAAGCTAAGGTCAAACCCTCCGTGACCATGGTCACAGGGAACGGCCAAGCGACGACGACAACACAGCCACACGTTGCGTCACAGAGTCCAACAGACAGCGCAGGCAGTGGTTCGAATCCAATGAGGCCTTGGAGGGGTACGCCACAGCTGGTGAGCTAGGCCATGTTGAAGCTCAATTCAACTTGGCTCGATGCTATTACAACGGCCATGGGGTGACTCAAGACTTCAAGCAGGCCGTGGAGTGGTTCCTCAAAGCGACTGAGCAGGGCGATGCTGATGCTCAATTCCAATTAGGTCAAATCTGTGTCAAAGGCAGACGTGGCGTGAAACCAGACCGCAGCAAGGCCGTGGAGTGGCTCACCAAAGCTGCTAAGCAAGGCCACGTTGGTGCTCAAACCCTAGCCCTAGGATTGATTACCCTGCGTGACTAAGGCAATCCGCTCACCTGTCACCAAGATGCCGCTCCCTCATCATTGTTTGCCATTACTTGTTTCCTCTGGTCTCTACTTGTCAGTGCCTGTCATCCTTGTCGGGCGAGGAAAGCGACGTGATGAGATCCGGTTTTGTGTAACCTATGCGTGAATGGGCAGAGGAAGCCGACGCGCTCTCAAAGTCGCACGCTCGGATGACAAGCCAGGATCTCCAAGGGGCGAGCTGTGCGTGGTGGGAGGATACTCGGCGCAACCCTTCTTACCCTTGCCATGGTGCCCCCCGACTGGCTCCGACGATCCAGTTACAGTTCCAGATGCTTTATGATGCGGCTACCTCACGGATCCCACCCATACTACAAGGAACCAAACTGCATGGCGTGGAGATCATTCCGCTCACCCTCTCTCCTGAGTTCTGTATCAGTTACAATTCCAAATGCTTTATGAGTGTATGACTCCTAATGCGTCGCTGTGAGTTCAAGGTGGTGGGTTCTTGACTCTCAATTGCAATCAGGGTCAGCAAAGGCAAGACCGTGAGACCAAGGGAGATGCCGAAGGGCGGTAAGCCATCTATCGAGACTGCTGAGACTACCTCGATTGGGTCTCAAACTACATGGTGTGGAGGCTCATTCCGCTCATCGTCTTGCCTGAGAGTCTTCTGTACGAGAATCCTGAGCATCTCTCTCAGAATCTCTCTCAGGGTCTTCTCGTGCTAATCGCTACACTACAGCACCCTAAGCCCCCTAAGCCCCCTAAGCATCCTAAGCACCCTAAGCACCCTGGATATCGCCAACAGAGGCCACCGCGCTCACTCGACAGAAACGAACTGTCCACTATCTCGCCTCCATCTGCCTCCACCTCCGAGAAGGAAACGGGGGCAACATCAAGAACGACGAGGAATTGGAGGATAGACCAGCACTTCAAGAGCATTGGCGGCGGAAGTAACTCCCTCTCACCGTCGCCCTCTACACCATCTTCGCATTCCACCCCGCCACCATTTCGCTCCGTGCTCCTGACAGCATTTCATTTTGACCTTGCCGCGGGATCTGATTTCTGACCTTGTGGTTTGGTATGGGCATGCTACTCAAGCCGCGCAGCTGCACTACGGCGCATGTCATGTCGCACGCCACGGCCCTTGGTCGGGGCTGAGACTTGCATTGTTTGAACTCAGTGTCTTAGCCTCATCCAAAGTCACACTTTCCGGTGAGTTTGGCGGGAAATCAACTGAATAAATGAAGCAAGCGTGCGTCGCGGAATTAAAAAGCGACTTTTGCGACTCGGGCGGGGTGTAAATTCAGTCTCCCGAGAAGGTCTCCAGCAGGTGAGAGCGGTTCAAACCGTTGTGCTGGCAAGATCGAGAATAATTGATAACATCTCATTTCCTATGGCTTCATCATCATCCGTGTCATTGGAGCGGATCTCCTGGCAATTGTTCAACAAGGCTCTTCATTTCGTGTGGGAGAGGTTGGCCTGAGAACTGTTGTCTTGACAGAGCTGTTGTCTTGACAGAGCTGTTGTCTTGACAGAAGTGTTGTCTCAACATAGCTGTTGTCTCGACACAACACAACTTTCGTCTGGTATCCTTTTAGCCGCATCCGGCCAGAAATCAGATGGGGGAGTTCATTCCCTCCTCGTCTCGTCTCGTCTCGCCTCGCCTCACCTCGCCTCGCCTCGCAGCGCAGCGCAGCGCAGCGCAGCACATCGACTTCGACATCACTGTCGTCTCGCCACAACACAACTTTCGTCGGCTCTCCGTTTTAGCCGCACCCGGCCAAATAATTGGGAGACCAATCGTGGAAGTTCATCCTCTCATCGTCTCTCGCCTCGCCTCGCCTCGCCTCGCATCGGATCGGATCGGATCGACTTCAACTTCGACTTCGATTTCGACTTCGACATAGCTGTCGTCTCGACGCAACTGCTATCTCGACACAACTGTCGTCTCAACTCAACTTTCCTCTGGACTCCTTTTTAGCCGCATCCGGCCAAATTTTCTCGTCTCTCGGAACGATTTTGGCCGTATGAGGTTGAAAATTTGGCCGTATCAGGGTAAAAATCTGGCCGTAACAGGTTAAAAATGTTGGCCAAGGAAAGCGAATGCAAGTGTGTGAAGTGGAGCGTGTGTATGTAAGAAGCAGTGCAATGCAATTCAGTGCACAATAGAAGGGGAATTAGCATTAGAAGGAGAAGGGTCTTTCGCGCCCGCTGCGCACGCGCGAAAGTGATAAGTGAGTTTGGTGGAACTCGAACCCACGCGCCTTGCGGCACTTGCGCCTAAAGCAAGCATCGTCATGAATACCTGCCTGTCCGAAAGATTTTAGCCGGATGCGGTTAAAAAAAGAGAATCACCTGAAAGTCAACCGCGACAGACCTCCGCTCGACTCGAGGTCGTGTAAGGTAGGCGCCTTACGTCAAGGCACCACACAGGGTGCGTTCCCCCCCGAGGATCGGCTCGCTTCATATCCCCATCAGTGTAAGCTTAGTCAGTACCTGAGGGAGGCAACAGTTGATGAGCTGAGCCTCCCATGAAGAGATTCGAGTCAATTCCAATGTCATCAGCCTCCACATGCAACAAGGAAGCGTGGTGCTGGCAAGACCAACAACGATGAGGACTTGGAGGATGTGGAAACACCCGATGAGTTAGCAGTGAGAACCCGCACTGGTTGAACTCGGCGTTTTAGCCGTATCCGGCCAAAATTGAGAAGCTGAGGTGGAGGTTCATTCTGCTCATCGTCTCGCATCGGATCAACTTCTACTTCGACATCAGCTTCTACTTCGACATCAGCTTCTACTTCGACATCAGCTTCTACTTCGACATCAGCTTCTACTTCGACATCAGCTTCTACTTCGAGAGACGTGTTGTCTCGACACAACTGCTGTCTTGACAAGGCTGTCGTCTTGACAAGGCTGTCGTCTCGACACAACTGTTTGGATCGACATCGACTTCGACAGCGACTTCGACTTCGACTTCGACTTCGACTTCGACTTCCACTTCCGCTTCCACTTCCACTTCCACTTCGACATCGACTTCCACTTCCGCTTCCACTTCCACTTCCACTTCGACATCGACTTCCACTTCGACATCGACTTCCACTTCGACATCGACTTCCACTTCGACATCAACTTCCACTTCGACTTCCACTTCCACTCCCCCTTCCACTTCCACTTCGACACAGCTGCTGTCTCGACACGACTTTCCTCTGTGTCCGTTTTAGCCGCATCCGGCCAAAAGTTCTCGGCTCCTGGAAGGAATTTGGCCGTATCAGGGTAAAAATCTGGCCGGATGAGGTTAAAAAAGTTGTCAACCGAGGAGAAGGAGACAGAACCGAGTAAAGGGAAATGGAAATGGAAATGGAAAAAGTGAAAGGAGTAGGGGAGGAGGGAGGAGGGAGGAGGAAATGACTGGAGTTGCCTCCAGTCAATGAAATAAAGTAAAGTAAAGTAAAGTAAAGTAAAGTAAAGTAAAGTAAAGTAAAGTAAAGATGAGTTTGGTGGGACTCGAACCCACGCGCCTTGCGGCACTTGCGCCTAAAGCAAGCATCGTCAACCACTTGATTACAAACTCAGCCTTTTTGAATATTGTCGCACTTACTAACACAACACAACAAGACAAGACAAGACAAGACAAAACAAAACAAAACAAAACAAAACAAAACAAAACAAAACAAGCTCGTCAACCACTTGATTACAAACTCAGCCTTTTTGAATATTATCACATCCTTTAACCTGCCCTCGACATAATTCGACACAATTCGACTCTTTCATTTCACTCAATTCGCTCAATCTACACAATCATCACACTCAACTCAAGACTGTTACTAGCTGAGCTGACTGTCGCACTGATACTCTAGGTGGATGATCGGTTTTGTTGCCAGCCCCCATATAGTATGTGATGTCTGGTCTTGTCACGCTTGCTAACGAAGACGCTGATTTGTATTGAACCGGACTAGGCTAAAACTGTCCGGATCAGGGGAGAAACAATTACAAACTCAGCATATTTTGAAAATCTGTAACATTGGGATACGCTCCCCTCAATATAACTCTATACAACCCTCGCTATTCCTCTTCTACAAGGGCAAAGGGGGGACGCGGTGGTTGTAGCCGTGTATGTGATAGCCGAGGAGTGGCAGATTACAGACCAGGGCAACACAACATACGTGTTGGGACTAGATGTGGAGCGGGAACCAAGAGCAGCACTGCCATCACAGACGTCCCACACCAAACAGGTAGCCGCTGACTACTCCGAGGTAGTCAAAAAGTTTGATGGTGTACCGAACATCGGCGCGGCGGCAAATAGGATGCTGGCAACACAGAGAGCGATTGCGAAGGGAGAGAGTCCTTCGAACGACGACAGTAAGCTGCGGGTGGAAGGACCTCTTCGGGGTAGACACACGATGTGGAATAGGAACGCTACAAAACCTGGCTGGAGCGACACGGCCGGATATTGCCTACTATACAGGACTACTTGCGAGACACACACATAGGGTCACCAAGGAAGTCTGGGAACTGGCTGGCGGCTATGCTGGTTGCGTTTGTAGCAAAAACTCTTGAACTGAAGATGAGATACGGTGGGCAAGAGCTGTACGACCAACTCAAGAGAAACAAGGTCCAAGTTAACGTGCACACGGATGCAGACTGGTGCAAAGAGTACCATGGTCATTCAACTGCGGGAAGGGTGATTGAAATGGGTGGTAGTATAGTATAGTATCATGGCGATCAAAGAAGTTGAACAATGCGTCAACGAGCACCTGTGATGCTGAGTGTGCAGCGCTTCTAATGGCACGACAGTATGGAGTGCAGCAGGTTGAATTGCTGAGAGAGCTGGGATAAGATACACTTCTGTACTGATAACCAAGGCGCTGAGACAGCAGCAGTGGCGGAAACGATAACGCCGCTGATGAAGTCAAGGTGGACAAAGGAGCTAGTTCTGAGGAAGGAGTATGGGGAGGGCCTGCTGGATGTAGTGAAGATACCAGCTGAGCAGACTATGGCGGATTGTGTGACAAAGCCGTTAGCCAAGAACAAAATGCACGACTCAAGGCAGATGTGGTTAGGAAGAGGTTGGCTAGAATTTAGGGCTGCCGATTAGTGTTTGAAACCAGATTCATAAATTGCCTCATCTTTACTCTTAATTAAATTCAAGTCTTTCATACTCAATATGCTTCTACCCTGATCCCGCATCAGCGAAGAATTAAGAAGAGCCATGAGAAGGAGACTCCCGGAGAATGACAGCGCGGACCCGAAGCTGATTGCGGCACTGAAGAAACTCCGCGAAACAAGCTACTGCGAAGATAAGCGTAGCTACAACGTGAGATCTGCCTCAGACGAGGGTAGAGAGGAGTTCAGACGATGGGCGGCGGCAGTCAACAAAGAAATCCTGGGGGTTGGGAAGCCTTACACCATTAGAGAAGCAACAACAGCCATGGAGCAAGTGGGAAACCTGGACACGTCACTCAAAGCACTGGGAAAGGTGATCAGGAGCCTCCGAGAGGAGGGGTTCCCCCAAGTAGACGAAAGCCACTACACGGTAGGAGAAGCGTGGGACGACATAGGAATCTTCATGGAGCCCACGACAACCCTGATTAGATACCTGGAGGCGAGGAAGTGGAGGGGCGAAAGGCCAGTCCCGGAAAACCTCCCAACAGGCCTCAGACGGTTGGTAGTCCTAGTGGAATCGCTCATCTACACAACGGCGCTGTTGTATGCGAAAGATGCCTCCAGGCACAAGATCCTTGACCGCTTCGCGAAGCTGGGAAGCGAAACACAGGTCCGAACGGCAATGGTCTTGGAAGCCGATGACAGGTTCAGAGCACACGACAACTCCCTGTGGGTATACAAGAGAATCTACCGTTACGGGAGGTAACTACCCAGGAACATGACGAGGATGAAAACGTACTGAAATCGGCGGCCACCAGAGAAGAGGAATCGGATGACATCTCGCCCCCTGAACCCCCCTCGTATAGTCATCGACGGAGGAGCAGAGAAAACAGTAGTCCAAGACCGGGAGCTTCTTAAAGACGAACACAATCGAGACCGACGTCCACGGAACTCTCGAGGTCGCAATAGATAAGGGGGTTGAGGTAGACGCACTGTACTGCCCACAGATTGATGACTATGCACACGGCGATGTCACACACACCATACGCACAAATGGCGGCAATGGTGAGCAACGGAGTAGGAAAGTTCGACAGCGCGGAGGAGCGGCAAGCGGCAATTGAAACGCTCAAAGCGAGGGCGAAAGTAACGGAACCCACCAAGACCTCCCGACGCCAAGCGCGAGTCGACGCGCACTCGGGCATGACGGAGGTGAAACCCCCAAGGAGACTGAAGGACACGAATGAACACCTCAAGGCGACTCTCCTCCGATGGAAAGAGATGCTAAAAGGCAGGCGCATCGACCTGTACGCGGGCGGAGCATTCGACCAGAACGAGCTGAGGGGATGGTGCGGGAGAAACGGAATCGATCTAGTCATCACACCACCCGAGCAGCACCAATCAAACGGGAGAGTCGGAGTTGAGAACAAAATACTGAAGGAAAGAGTGCGCGCAGCACTGAAAGGTGCGGGGATCGGAGAGGACGATGAGGCAAGAAACCGGAAGACCCGAGTCAGGCAACCGAGCACGTTACGGAACCCACACCGGGACCGCGCACGTGAGGAGAACCCACAAACCGAAGAAGACCGCCGTCGAAGCCACACACACACACACACCAGAGAGGACATAACCCCAGAGAGACCTCAAGGGACCCGGAAGGAACCACACGAAGATCAACCAAAAGAAGTGGCCATCAAGACTACCTCGGGAGTGTTGATGAAGCCATCCCTGAAGAACCTATATAACATTATAAAGCAGGAAGCAAAGAGGAATCAGAAGGCCTACAAAAGCGCGGCGACAAGAATCTGGAACCAAAGAGACACTCTAGTGTGGGAACTGGCAGCAAAACTAGTCATCCATCGAGTAAGAACGAAAGACAGAACACCCAGGTACAGAGGCCAGAAAATGCGCGATCAGCTCAAAAACAAGAGTATGATCGTGGAGGCATACTCCGACGCCGACTCGAGCAAAGAATACCACGGTCACTCAATAGCAGGAAGAGCCATCGAAGTGGAAGGCTACCTGATACATTGGGGAGTGAACAAACTGAGCCTGCCAACTACGAGCCTGCCAACTACGAGCACGTGCGACAGTGAGTTCGGGGCTCTGCACTTGGCAAGATCCCACATGGTACAGGTGACGGAGCTGCTGAGAGAACTCAGTTATCGAGTGGAGGATCCAACATTTATGACCGACAACGAATGAGCAAAGACGGCATGCAGATCGGCGGAGTGCCCGGATCTGGCGAGATCAAAGTGGACGAGGGAGTTACTAAGTTCGAAGGGGACGCTGGAAGGTCGAGCACATAGCAGCAGAAGACAATCTAGCAGACGCATTCACCACACCACTACTCGCTAACAAAGAAAGAGAAGTGTGGAGGAAATGGGTAGAGCGAGGATGGTGGAGGATGGAAGCAGACCCCACCCACCGCCCTTGTGCGGTGATGAAATTCGAAAGTACGAAAACTCAAGTGATCGCAACCTCACAAGAGAACCCTAACCGGCTAAATACAAACGACGTCTGTCTGTCTTCGTGCATGAGTTTATCATTCTGTCTACCAGTGTTGCATTAGCTAACCTGGCCCTGACACAGCCCAAGACAGCCGTACCGACCCTACACAACATCTCAACACCACTTGAGTACAAACTCGAAGAGTCCGCTGTGTGTGAAGAACGTAGAACTCACAGCCTGTGAGAACCACCTGGTTACTGTTGTCTGGTTGCATTTCAGCCAGACACGGTTACAAGCCCCGTCAACCACTTGATCCCAGACTGGACTCTCGCCCTGCCTGCTGGTTACTCGTGACTTCAGTCTTATTCATCCGTCCATTCATTCATTCATTCATTCATTTGGCCGGATGCGGTTATACAGCACCCCACGGTGTAATGTAAATTTTGCGTAGCCGTAAATTTCGAGTCCGCCAAGTCGTTTCACAAATGGAATAGGACCTGATGTAGTGGCATGGCGGGGTGAGTGAGGCGTAATTTAATTAATTAGAGCTCATGATAGCATACATATTGAACCAATTATGTTGTGATTATAGCAAATTAACCCAAACTTTGGCTTGGATCCTCACCCTATCCTTTTATGAAATTGTGGCTATTCCGATTGAACTTCGGCACAATTCGGATTTCCAGGCCGCAATTCGGTTTTGGAGGCATCAATTCCGATTTTGAAACGGCACCTCGTGTCATGACCCACACCTGAGCCGTTCTAGTTTCAATTTCCCCCAGTTCTATAGCCCACACGCGCACGCACGCACGGGGATTACACTCCCAACAAGAATTAAGATGAGTGAACGCTGTGCGTGGATCGAAGAAAAGGCAGCGAATCCAGATCCACTCGCATGGCTGCCACTCATTGAGGACCTAGGGCACACCCTCTTCACTCAAGCACCTGGAACGCTCTACGCTAAAGTCAAGGCGATCCTCGCGGACCCAACTCCACAGGACCGAGTCGATGCGCTCGTTCAACTGGTTCTCAGCACACGAACCTCGCTTGAACACAAGGACGCTGAGCTAGATCGCAAACTAGTAACGGCCGCGAGCAATGCCATTAGTATCCTTAACTACGGCAGACTCTGCGGGAGACTGGCCTTCGAGTTTGTTCGGGTCAAAGACTGGAGCCACATTCGAGTTCCCAATGCAAACCTGAACATGGCGACCTTGGTGGATTGCAACTTTGATTATGCGGATCTCTCTGGAGCCACACTGTTCCGTGCACGACTGGAGGGCTCTAGCTTCAGACATGCTAACCTGTCCGGAGTGCGGACATTTGAGAGCGCACCTCTCGTGTGTGATTCACTGACTCTCGAGGACAAACCGGAGCATCACATCCAAAGCGACAGCATCGTTTTCTCTCAGGACGCAAGCAGACTGGCCTACAGCAAGTATCAAAGCGTCGTTCGGGTGTGGAGCACAAAAACATTCGAGCGCGTCGCAGTCTTGCAACATTCCGACTTGGTTGCAACTTTTGCCTTCTCTCCGACGGCTGACATTCTGGCAGTTGGTACGATCGATGCGAGCATTTACCTGTGGGATCTTCACACGAGCGCCCTCCTCGTACACGTGAAAGATGTTCCGAGTAGTGTCGTAAGCGTGGCCTTAAGTCCAGACATGTACTATCTGGCATCAGGGCTGAGGAATGGGGAGTTGCACCTGTGGAGGTACGCGAACCAACAGCTCAATCACGTTGCAGTGCTCAACGGTCATGACCGCCTTGTGTCTTGCCTTGCATTCTCGCGAGAATCGATGCTGCTAGCCTCGGCGGATAGTTCAGGCCTCACGCAATGTTGGGACATAGCCACTCTACAGTCGATCCAGCGATTCCGTGTCCCGTGCGAGCCGCCCAAGCTGTCATTCTCGCCTGATAGTGCTCATCTCGCGGTGCAAACGTACAGTCTGGATGTACTTGAAATCTCCACGGGCACAGTAAGCGTGCTGAAACCGCCTCCTTTGTGTATTCGTGTCCCCAGTGAACAGAAGGAAAGCATTTCCGATGAGATGACCCTGGATCCACCTGAGATTGAATGTGCCTCGAAACTCCGAGAGCTAGGCTTCGAGAGTCCTTGGGAGAGCATTTCATACTTATGGCTTGACTTACCCTTCGCTCCGTATTATACCACAGCCGTTGCAGTCGCCCCCAATGGAGCACAAATGGCAGTAACCGTGCAGCCGAAGAACAGCAGCGTCGCCAAGAATGGAACTTGGATACAGCTTTTGGAACCCACGCCTGTGTTGGCCTTTATAGACAACCTGTTGGCTCATCTTAACCTTCAGCGGGGTGTTCCATACTTCCCTATGAGTATCGAATCTATCGCATGCACACACGATGGCAAAACCCTCGCGATACTCGGCAACGTACCCCAAAAGTACGAGCCCGGTGAACAACAGGCCTTCATTTCTCTGTGGGATCTCGAGACTGGGGCCTTCAAGACGAATGTGGGCGGTTTACCCACGCAGGGAAAACCCATAGACGTTTTCTTGCCTCATGGCGCGGTCCTCGGCACGACGACCCTCAGTGCTCACTTTTGGGAGCTCGAACAGGGTTCAGTCCCGTCTCGACGGCGCTTCGGTGTACGGGGAAAACCGCATGACAAGCTCCATCAGAGCGTCGCTACCCCTGAGGGCGGAATGGTATGCATGTTTCGTAAAGGTGAGGTTTGGCCCTTTAATGGTTTTTCGGTGCGTGTGAATGAAGAATGGACAGATCGCAAATTCAAGGTGGGTCTAACGAAGCGATGTAAGTGCATGGGTGGCGCGCTCTCACGCGATCAAATCCTTCTTGCGACAGTGCACTATATCCCGGCAGCTGCGGAGGTGGCTCAGCAGCGCAACAAAGAAGGTGTTAGGATGGAGACGATTCAAGTTTCGATATCCAGACTAGATGAGGCAAGACGGGTTGCGTTCAAGCGTTTCCTTGCTGACACGACGGGCATAAGGTCGAAAATCCGAATTGCTTACTCGCCAGATGAAAAGCATATCCTGTTGGCCGGACCGGATCAGCACCTTCGGGTTTGGACAAGAGATAATCTAACCCTCACGCAGGTGTTGGCCGGGCATGCTTCATATGTTCATGAAGCTGCATATTCATCGGATGGTCGATACATCTTCTCCGCAGGCGCGGACCGCACGTTGCGAGTCTGGGATGCCTTGGCTGGACAGTGCATCAGTGTCACACAAGTCCTCGATCCAATTCACCTCATGCTCTGGGTGCCCACACATGAGTTCTTACTCACCGCCAACAACACCAACACTTTCGTTCGTGTTTGGCAGCTTGCTGACGATGATGAGGATACCCAAGTTGAAGACCACAGGCAGCGCACGCCGCGATTTGAGCTTGTTCGAGTCATTGGAATGAGTGCTGGAATTGACATGCGTGCTGACTTTGAAGGTGCAAGGATGGATCCTGATTTTGCCAACTTGCACCGCGCGCTCGTGGAGCGCGAGAATGGGGAGGATAGCGACAGCGACAGTAGCGAGGACAACGACGGCGACAGTGACTGATATCAACCTTAGTCCCATCTTCAATGACATCTGATCAAGCTGTTTTTCTTATCTTGCCGGCCGCTCAGCTGAGAGTGCTACCCGTAGCTCACCCTTCATTCGTCCGGAAGCTATTACGAGCTTCCGGTGCGTGGGCCAAACGTCCGGTGCGCACCCAATTCAGGAGCGGGCTGCAGCGAGTTCGTGCCGCCGAGCTGGACCGCAGAGCAGCAGGAGAGTCCGTCTGGGTCAGGTGAGAATACCACGGAAGTCAGTCTTTTGTCAATTGGGATCCAGGAAATGATGCGATCGTCTTCGAGGGCATTCATCACTGAAACGAGTGACAGATACTGCAACTCCAGCCTCCAGCACGAGCACTCATACCCAACCCTATTCTGATCATTTTCGTTCACCCCCTCTAACGCCTTAAGAGGCCATGTAAGGGTAGACTCCCTGGAGGTGTGTGCGTCTCCTCAATTTGCTTGAAAACTGGCTGCCAATTGGCTAACACCTCATACAATTCCACAGCGAAGGTGTGATTTGTGGGAAACTCTTCCTATTTCCTCTACTGCTTGCTCTTCTGCTTGCTCTTCCGCTTGCCCTTCTGCTTGCTGTGCATATTACCTCGTCGCGGCATGTCGCTCTTGGAGGCCTCCTCGGAGGCTCTCGCGGTTACGCTGGCTTGGCGTTTCTGGTTCAACGCATTCTGGCTTCCGTCCGTTCTTTCTTCGTTCGGCTAGGACGCCGTTCTCAACCCGTGAGTATTCTTGGCATTCGAGGGGATCCCACCTCAATTTCAGTTCAGATTCGTTGGCCCACGAGTCATTAAAGGCTCTCGTCCATTCACTCTGTCTAAGATCTGTCTGCGTCTGATCAAGCGGATGCGACTCATAATGGGTTGGGGACTCTGGAGGTTGAGAGAACTCGAGGTTCAGTTCATGATTCAGAGCCAAGAGTGCGTTGCGCTTGGTAAGGCAGCTCGCGACCTCCCCATGTCGGTGCGAAAGCCGTTTCTACATCTAGCTTACTATCATGCACTGTACTAGGAAGAGCTCCGAGGCTTCGAACATTAACTGTGCCTGTATTGTACGTTGCTATGGAATACTTCACTGTGATCGGTCCTTGTTTTTCCTGCGCACAAACCTCCACGCAGCACCTAGGAATTTGAAGCGGCCTTTTCGTTTCTCGGACTGGCCATCATCACCTTCGTCTTCCTCTTGGTCTTCTAGAGGAGGGTCTCCTGCATCAGAGTCTGTGATTTCCTTAATTGTCTTCAGGAATTCGATTGCGTCCGAGTTCCCTTGACTCGCGCTCTTCTTTAGCCAGTCCAGACCCCTCGGCTGATCTTGATCGAGGCCTTCGCCATGGTAGTAACACATGCCGAGTTTGTACTGTGCCCGCGAGTCTTCTCCTTGGGCACCCCTTTCATAATATTGAATTGCTTGCTCTAGATTAGGCTCAACAGCATACCCCTGTGCATAGCATTCACCAAGGTATACGAATGCCCCAACCATACCAGCGCTAGCGCAAACGCTGAAGCTATCAAATGCTTCGTAATAGGACTGCTGGACTCCTTTACCTTCGAAGTGCATGATGCCGAGCTGAAGCCTTGCTTTAAGTGAACCCTGCGAAGCGGCTTGCTTGTACCATTCGTAAGCTTCACCATAGTTTTGAGTCGTCCCGACTCCGCGGTAGCATGCATCTGCGACGTATTCTTGGGACTCAAGGTCGCCTTGGGCTGCAGCCAGGAAGTAGAACTGAAACGCCAGAGACGCGTTCAGCTTTGATTCCGTACCTACATAATGAGCAGCCACACGTTTACAAGCATCAAGGTACTTTGCATTCGCGGCCCTTAAGATCTGCCTGTTAGCCTCCTCTCGCTCCGCCTCATCCATGCCATCAAGGCTCAGAACCTGAACAGCAGCAGCGTACCAGGCGGCAGGGATGGCTGATTTATATATACGCTTGATCTTCCCTCGAATTTCGCTCATCTGATCACCTCCCACCCGTTGCCAGCAACGAATTAACTCAACATCGACGAGCGCACGAACGATCGGAGCATCGAGGTGGTTGTCAGATTTGAGAAGCGAGGCACTCTGTGAAAGCGCTTCACACGCCGTTTCCGGGCTTGAGATTGCAGCGGCACCGGTCCCAGTCAGATGGTACCGACTGTAGGCGAGATGTGCGTAGGCATCGTTGGCCCTCAGTGCCTCCGACAGGAGCTCGTTCCCTTTGTCGAAGTCATTCTTTGCGTAGTAATATGTCGCCAGTAGTGCCTTTGCGCGTGTATCACTGTCCTGGTGGGGCTGCAGGATCTCACAAGCGAGCTCGGGGCAAATCTTTGCTCCTATCCCTTCCAAACAGCAAAGACCCATGAGGATCGCTGCCTGAGGGTCCTTGTCGCGCATGGCTGCGATTTCCAAGAAACCAGCATGAAGATCCGGATGCTCTGGATGAAACATTTTCGCTAGGGCTTGGCGTAACTCAACACTGATTTGGGGAACCTGGAACGGAGATTGGGGTATTGACTCCGGTGATGAAGCTGTGGGTGTTGAGCCCGAATTTGATCGGGGAGTATCGAGCTTTTCTTCTCTTGCACGAGAAACAACTGCGGCTTTGAGTAACTGCTGCAGCTGCATCATACCCATGGTTTGTGACTCTGCTATCGCTTCAAGCTCTGCGCGCATGCCGTGGATTGCACCCACTACCTGCTTGCCTTGCTCATTCAATAGGACCCGCTGCACGTCATGCTGCTGCGTGATATTGTCGTTGATGTTGTCCAGTTTGGATGAAACGCTCTAGATATGATAGATAGCACGCGGCGCAACTGGCTGGTTAGTTTCATGTGCATGCCTTCTTTCCAAGGGCGCTACTCAGCCCGAGCGTTTCGCTTTTGACGCCTGCTCGTGCATTTAAATGGCAAACCTGAATGATAAAACGTACAATTTGGAGCGTATTGAGTGAGCTCTCGATCTCTTTCGATTCGGACATGGCGTCTATGCACAATATATAGCGAATGAGCCGTATTGCTTACGCGCGTTGATGCGGTACAGCCCTTATTTCGCAAATCAAGTTTGCAGAATGTTTTTTGTGATTTTATAACCGTATCCGGCTAAAAGGCGACCAGACAGTTGAAGTTCTTTTGGCACAATTTTCATGACAATCAACCAAACTCAGTCGCGACGATGAATGTGTGTTGAACAACTGGCATCTTTCTATGGGTGACGCTACCCTTAGATAATGTCCCATGGCAATCGATATTCTGTTGTATTTGGATGAGATTCACGTCACATCCGCAACTTCGTTCTTGTCGAGCTCAGCTGACTGGTGGTTTGCATAAACTAGTTTAACCAGGGTGTGGCTCGTTATTATACATTGATCTGATTATCTGGGACGGGTGGCTACTAAGCGAGATCCGAGGTCATTGATATTCATTCAGGATGCTTTGCATGCGGTCGTCCGCCGACGATTTGATGTTGGACTCGATTTGGCTCAAGACATCATCCAGCTCCTGCCTTGCAAGGCATGAGGCCCAGGCCTGGATTGCCTCGCTGAGAGGACCCAGGGGCTCGCCATTCTGTGAAACATCTTCGTAGTCTGCATCCTCGGCATGGCGAAGATGCACGCTTTGATCGAGGTACTTCTTGACAACAGCATCGACTTCCTCGTGATGGCTATGGCTGAGATAGCTTAACGCCTTTGCGCATTGATCCAGGTAGTCACGCTGAGTCTGGCGAATCGTGAGAAGGCTGTCCACTACCACTGACTCTTGATCATCATGGGATTCAGCGTCCTGCTTGGTTGGGTCTGCTTCATTCGCTAGATTGGCTTCGGCAGCCTCTGTGACTGCAACGGTCTCTTCATCAGGCTCGCTCATACGTGCACTGAGTTGCACACGGGGCTTTCGGCGTCTCTTTCTGAGTCGCGAAGCTCTCTTCCCCGATGTAACCTGGAGCGCAGGCAGATCGGATGCATTTACTTGCGGTAACAGTTCGCACTGCTGGAGTGCAGGAGACAATTTCTTCAGTCGTTTGGCAACTAGCCTGAGTCTAGCATTCTTAGTCGTACGTGGCTTCTCTCCCAATCGAAGCAAGGAGCGAAGAAGGCGCAGTTGAGCACGCTCCTCGGAAGTAATCTCAGCCGATGGGGAGGCAAGTGAGGTTACTCCTTGCCCACCTTCTTGGGTGTCAGCGGCTTTGATCGCTGTCTGTGCCTCCTTTAACCAGTTTACATCGTGCTTGAGCTCCTCTCGCGTCAGTCCTGCAATCAGTTTGATAAGGTCTCTCTGAGTTTGGACATTTGCAAGGAGACCACCATTAGACGTGCTCTGATTAGCTAGTTTCATCTCAATGGTCGCATTGAGGATATCCTTCTGATACGGCTCGAGAAGGCCCATCGCAATCTCTCGGTCGATCAGATACTTAACGAGCGTAGCTTGCAGCGGCGATTCCGCTGTCCGTGCGAGCAGCGCTAAGCCATCAAACCCGCAAGCGTTGGTGATGGAATCTGCGATTCTGAACACGTTCGTGGTGGAGGCAAGCTGCTCACTCGGTTCGAGTTCGGAAATGCGAGTGCGATACTGTTTGAGAAGCTCGAGAGCTGGATAAACCCCCAGCACAGTTGAAGGTAGGGTGGAAATGGTTGCGATCAGTTGCTCTGTTGCTGCCGTCAGGGTCGTGGTGTGAACGGAGTCCCTCGCACCGGCGGTTGCAGGAGCTGAGTGTGCTGGCGAAGAGAGGCTCGTTATGGTCGGGGAGGCTGGTTGGGACGCGAAAGGGAACTGCCCCGAGGGCGAAGCCGAGGGTGGAGAGGATCCAGATGCTGAACCCGATGCTAAGGCCATTACACCAGAGCTCGCAGTTGTTGACTTAGGTGGGCCACCGCTCTGAGGAGATCCGGCTGTGGAAACACTCAGATGGGACATACCAGAGATAGGGCTGGAGGTTGTGTCACTCTGTGAGTGGGCAAGTGATTCTTCTGTCACTGCAGAACGGCCCGTCTGAGCGTGTCCCTGAGGTTGCAACTTGGTTCCTCCCTTGCGACGGAATAGCGAGGATATTTGCAGAAGTACCTTGGTTAAGAGGCGCAGCAGCACCAAAAACACGCCTCTGAGGGCGGCAAGCAGTCGACTTAGCATCTCACACACGAAGATCCGTCGCTGGGCGGGTAGAACGCGAGCACCGGCTCGGTTTGCGATTAGCGTCTCGGTTCTGGTGTTGCCCTTGTTGCTAGCCTCGTAGCCCATCACCATGATGATCACCACGAGCACCGCGAGCTAGAGGGGTAGAAGCGTATCCGGAACGAATGAACTGTGAGCCCCCGTTCCAAGGGCGCAAATGTGCATGTACTCTCGAGGAACTCTCAAAGTGGACTACGTACCATCGTCAATACGCCAGTAGGCGTGAGGAAGAACCCAAGTCCGGCCATTGCAACAGGCTTGCCAACGAGTGAAATAGCCTCTGGTGCAATAAGCTCGCCGTGTCGCTGGTTCTGTCCTGTCTAAATCCGTAAGTATCAATGTGGGAGTTTGGCTTGATTTTAACCTTATCAGGCTAAATTTGTGATCGAACTGAGCGCTGTCCGGCCGAGTATACATGCGAATAACTCATGGTCGAACAGACTGGAAACGCCATGCGGTGGCACTTCGAGCAAGAGGCGCACCGTTCTATCCTGTCCTCGTGGAGAATGGTGTCCCAAAGCCACACTGAGTGTTGTCCGGAAAGTGTGATTGGCGAAATTTGACGAAGCAGAAGTTGGCCCATGGCTGCTGCATGGGATGGTGGTGGCGGTACGGATCGCTAGGGGACACTCGCGTATGTTAGAAGACGCATGAAGCAGTCATCGAGTAGAATTCCTTGAGTGATTGAGACATTGTTTGCACCATTCGAATTGAATATTGTTTATGTATGTTTGACAAATCTGTGAGTTGTTTTGTGTACAGTTTCGAGTCCCGTGAACTAGCAATAGGTTGAGTTAATCATTCTTCGGGTTAGAGGACGTATCGCTGGTGAGCATCTCTGTCGCCGCTGTGTACTCCTGCATTGCGAGAAAGGCCGGGAATACGATCGACATTGGGAGCACAGGAGCGATTCCAAGCAGTACAGCAACAACCAGGATCCGGAGCGTGAGAGATCGAGATCGCATTGTTGCGGCGATGAAAAGGGCAGTCTGGATTGTGATAAAGACAACGTCCATTGTGACGCTCATTTGGGCGGAGCAGTTCATCGCGGATTCGACTATCACCTTACTCAGCTGACTCAAAAGGTCAGGGAGTGAGTTCCAGGGTTCGCCACCATACCCGATACCCAAGCTCACAGCGTTTTGGAACAGATGCTTCTCAGCGGGCGGCGGGTAGACCAAAGGGAGATATCCATGCTGCTTCGAACCACCCTCGGCCTGCGCCGCAAACTGAATCAGACCGTAGGTAGCAATGATATGCTGAGCCAAGGACATTGCAGCTATAAAAACAAACGTAGCGAACACTGTGAAGTGAGTCCGAATGGCATTCTTGCGGCCATCACGAGACTTAGAAGGGACTGAGACGTTGTTGCAACAGCCCATCAATAAGAAGGGCAGGATCAATATCAAGTGACCAAACACCAGGTTGAAGTTGAAGAGTCGTGCTCGTAGATAATGCATCGAGACTGTGCTCACAGCTGCGATGACCATACATACAAAGAGATTGCCAAGTCGCAGGTTATGGACGGGAGACGATGATGTCTTCCGTGAGTTGATATCGCCAGAGGAGTCTGCACTGTTGACAAGGTACCAGACCACAAACAGCGGCAGGCCAAAGGAGAGCGCGACTAGAAACCCTAGCCACACGAAGATGCCGGGGCCACTTGGAGAACGAGAGGAAGGTAACTGGGCATTAACTAGGGAGTAGCCACGGATGTAGATAAACGACGTGAACGTAACAGCATACAGCATGAGCTGCGAGGTAATCCACCACTGACCTGGATGAAGGCTTGTCAGCTGGTATGCCTCAAAGATCATCGTGTGAGGTCGATGTGGCTTGGGGCCCTCGAAGAACCATTGAGCGAAGGTCTAGATCGGAAGTAGAGTCAGCAAGCAAACGGCAGCATAATAAGCTACGCGAGCTGATGGTCCTTGTTTCGGTCCTCAGATGATTGCAAGCCGTGGGTTCACTAGTAGTTGGATACGAAGACGCACCTTGTCCCCTCCAAGTTGCATATCATCGGCAACCATCTTCAGCATGTAATACCAGGTGTACCTCAGAGCCACACAGGCGCTCAGCACGAAGATTCCACAGGTCAGCAAGACACTTGGGTTGTTCTTCCATATGCTACCGCTCGTCTTCAGTGATCTGCAGAGCGAACCAAGGAATCTCAACAGAACCCACCCGAGACCGATCACAACTGGTGACCAGATAAGCAGCGACCAGGCAGTGCCACTGTAGTCGAGCGCCATCGTGGGAGCTCAAAAGCAGACGCAACCGAGACGGACTCTCGAGTCTAGGGCTCTATCTGTGACTGGTGAGTGGAGGCCGTTCGTAGTTGTTGGGCAGCGCGAGTTGGACTGCCAATTACCTACTTGAAGTAGAGAGAAAATGTGTTAGGCAGGCTTCCATGAGACCGAATTCCTCCACATTGATGAGTGTTTCTCCAAGCTCAGGCAGATGCAGTGCTCCACGCACGAAGACCTCTGCAGTCGCTGAGTGCCCCCTTTGCCTTTAAGTACCATTTCCGCATTTGACACCAACGTTTACATAACATATTGCCTCATCCTAGTCTACCCATTGCGCTCACACGTTTTCATGCCGGTATCATCGCTCTAGACTGAAGTTCGGTCGAAACCGCACGGAAGTCCTGACTTTGGTTCTGCGGGACCGAAGATCGTTCGTATCATACAGTTGGTGGCGTGGCATACCACCGCGCCAATAACCATAGAAAGCAGTGACGTAGTATTTTGCAGTGCGTTCCACGGCCTCATATGCGTCTAACAGACGGAAACGAGCGAAAAAGCGGATGGCCGTTACTGGTCTCAGATCTCCTTTCTCGTATATCTGAACCGCCACATTGGTCAGTGTAGGGTTGGATTAAATCACACCACTTGATGTCCCAGACTGGCCGCAATACAACGGCCACGACTATGCGGTCGTCCAAATCCGGTTCGGGCGGCAACTCCGGTATCAAAATGAAAGACTGTACGTTTCGACTGTTCAAACCTGTGCCCCCTGTTTTTGCGGCCGTTCTCAGTGCCCACGGTCTATGCCCGCTCACTCGACGCGCACCGATGCACATCTCGCCACGATCTACCACCATGTCTAGTCTGGGATAAATTCAAAGCAGCGATGCGCGCACAGGCGCAGCGGCTCAATCCCCGCATCCAGACAACCTCAGGGCAGGCAGTGTTCCAGTTTATCGAGGCGCAGGAGGACAGCAAGCAAGGCGATGTTCCCAGCACAATTGCCTTTGTCCATCCAGTTGATCCTCATTGGCTTGAGGCGTTCTTCCTTACGGCAGCTAACCATCTCGATGTGTTTTCTAGAGTCCACTCAGTGATTCTTTCGGGTTGCCCTCTAGGCGACGCCGAAGGCGCGCGCACTGTCCGTGCTATTACCAAACTGCCCGCACTCAAACTACTCGACATGACAAGCTGTATGATTGGGCCGGAGACTTGTGCTGCCGTCGCTCATGCTCTCGTCGCAGGCGCCTCAGACCCCAACAGTAACGCCACAGAGATAGGAGGAGCGTCAAGTGCCGCAGGGTCGTCTTCGAAGTCAGGCTCAGGCAAACAGTCCGCGACCGCACTGCTCAGCTCGTTGCTGTGCCCCACTTTTGTGCCTTCCAAGCTCCAGTCGGTGATCCTAGATGCCAATGCAGACATTGGAGATGTTGGAGCACAGTACCTTGCACGAGGCATTCAGAGGGCCTCAGCTTTGACGTATCTCTCTGTTGCCTTTTGTGGAATTGGCCCCATAGGTGCCTCTGCCATCGCGCGAGCTCTGACCATTTTATACGACAAATTGCCCGTGGAGGCGAAAGAGGCTCAGGGCCCTGCGAGCGGAGGAGGACCTCAGTTCGATTCAAGTACCCTTCATCACGACGGCAGCGGACTTGAGGGAAAGGCTGTTGGGCTTACGGAGGAGAAAGGGGAAGGACTGGTTGGCGCCTCAGCCTTGCCTGGAACCATAATTGGCGAAGGTGCTCTCAGCGCCCTCTCAGTTATGAGGTCAAATGCAATATCACTAACTGGGGACAGGACTGGTCGGCCGGTTTCTGGTGGCCGAGGACTGTTACCTGGAGCGATGCCTCTTTCGCTCGTGTTCGACGGCAACCCCCTTGGCCCTGCGGGCGTGGCTGCGATTGCATATGCAGGTATTTGCGGTGTACCTCTTAAGCAGCTCAATCTAGCCCGGACACAGTTTGCAAATGGTACAATGGACGCGATCGATAGGAGAGCCCTGAGCGCACTCATTGGTTGTATTTTGGCAAATCCCACCCTGGAGTCGGTGGATATCGATGGAGTGCCGATTGGTAACGCTGGTGTGCAATCTCTCATCGACAATCTTGGAGAATGCAAGCACATTCTTGATATCAAGGTGACAAATTCGGTGTCTTCAACACTTATGACGAGTCTAATGGAGTTCCTAAGTGCAAACGCAGCGGCCGCCGCGAAGGCACGAAAGGCGAAGCTAAAGCGTAAAGACAAGTCTTCTGCAACCCCCAGTCTAGCTAGTTCGCTCAGGCGGAGATAGAGAGCAGTAGCCTTGAAATACAAAAATAACACCAGAATGTAGATTGTAACAAACAATGCAAGAGGTTGCTATATTAACCGAATTGGTGTAGACACTTAATCAAGGAAATTACGAGATTCACACGGCAATTACACGACCGAAAGAAGGACATTGTCAACTGAGCCTGTCGTTGTTGCACTGCAGCCACGTGAAGGACTGGGTACTGCTTCGGGCGTTCCAGGATCTTCCTCATATTCCGCCTTGGACTGGTCAGAAGGTGTGTTAGTGGTGGAGTCCTCTACATGTCCAGTAGGAGCAGACAGGCTTGGAGGGTAGGCAAGACTACTATTTGATACAGCGTTCGTCTGGGAGAGCTGATGTTCCTTGCTAATTGGGGACGAAACTTCATCCCTCAAGTCGTCAACAGAAGACGATTCATCGACAGAAATGGTTTGATGATGATCGTTGCAGTTATCCATGGTGCTCATGCTTCCACTCTCGGCTTCGCGTGACTCTTCACGAGATTCGACTGTACTACTTGTCGAACTAGTGGGCGGGCTAGCTGTGCTCCGTTGGTGGTTCAAAGAGGCTTGGGGCTGAGCTGATGCCACTGGTTGAGGTGGCGCTCTGATACGCAACTGTGTCGTGGGAGGACGGTAGGGCGGCAATTGGGAAACATCCGTTCCCACATTCGATGGGAGTTGAAGCGACAATGGTGTTGCAAAGTGGAGAAGCCTTCGTAACCTAGCTAGGATGCCATTCCGATCAGTCCATGATTCAAAGTTGGGCTTGCTAGCTCGGATGCTTTCAATGAGCATCTTTTCAACCTTTCGAGCTCCAGGTGTTAGTTCCGTATCCGTATCCACGAGCAAAACATCTTCGACGCAGTCCAGACCTCTGTCAGTTTCGGATATGTCGATGCTCCTCAGGATCTCAATCAGTTCGTTGAGATTGGCATGAGATCTAACAGAACCATGTGGTTCCTTGAATTCGAGATCCCACAGGGCTTTGAGAGCCAAGGAGAGATTCGATACACGCTGCTTGGGCTTAGCCATTTTCTGACTCGACCCCTGACGGGTTCTCAGCCTCGAGATATTGGTTAGGATGATGTGAAGGTTGAGAAGCTGAATTCTAAACTTTCTAATCTCTTCCCCAAGATCCGCCAACTGTGTTTCGTATACAGCTGAAAGCTCATCAGTATTCCGAGGGATTGCATCATGATCGAGCATAAGCGACATCGCTAACAAGCGTCTGTTGATTGCTAACGAGGTCTCAAACGCCTCCTGTCGTTGTGCCGCACGGATCACCTCAGAACCTACTCGATCGATTAGAATTCCAGAAGCGTCTTGACTCGATTCAAGCTCCTGAATCCGTTCAGCTTCTTGAGCAGTCGTAGATCGCACTTCGTCGTGCAGTGGAGGTGAGTTAGACACTTGAGTGGGCAAAAAAGAGAAAGAAACACCACGTCCAGGACCTGTGAATACGTCAATACCATTGATTCGAGCACAGGTGTCTCCCGGGCTAACCGAGCCTTTCGAGTATGTAGACAAGAAAGCTAAGGCGCGATGCCGGTGAGCGACATGATCTGGTACAACTAGGCGAGCAGGATTAAACAACCATTCATTGTTTCTAGGGTTATCTCCTGGTGGTTCAACGAGGGTTTCAGCCAGAATGGAGCCGTTCCAAGCATCTTGCTTGGAAGCCTCCTGGAGGTCATTAACTGCCTTCGGATCCAGGTCAGCCGATCGCGCCCGATGAAGGGCCAGCAAAGTATCAAGTGCGAGCCTGTGCGACTCATGAATCGAACAAAATAGATTTGAGGTCGATTCTTCCTCGTCTTCAGTATCTGAGGAAGATGCTTTAGTGCTCGATGCTCGCGATGGCGATCTTGCTCGTAGGGGATGCCTCGTCTCTATCGTTTTGTAGCTGGTGCTCGATTTAGCTGTGACAAGGTCTGTGTTGCGGCGCATCAGGAAGGGAGCTTGAGTGCCATTTGTACGTCCAATTGCGAGATCTGAGGTCGATGACATTGTCTGAGTTTTGCCTGCATGAACGGGTTGAGTTCGAGAGTTGGTCGAGCCGAACCCTTTAGCATCGACGAGGGTGAGGGCTTTGCTGACCTGTTCATGAGTTCGACGGTTTGAGCTGTACATTGTGTGATTTAATTTCGATAGGGGCGAGGTTGAGGCTGCCCTGAGCTGTTTGGTTGTTGCGGACCAAACTCCTGCATTTTCATCTGTCATGCCCTGTGGCTTCAAAACTTCGGATGCGGAATTCATGATAGTGGGATTCATGATTATGGCATTGGGAGGTGCAGGCTTGCTTTCGAGTCTGGGACGCTTCTCCTGAGCGGGTGTGTACTGGACGGAACCACCTCTGCGGACTAGCCCTACCTGTGCATGGGCTGTCGGGTGACCAGGTGCCTTTACAACTGATGAGGCAAATTCACTGCGCGCTTGAGCAACGAACTTACTGCCTCTCTGACTAAAAGCCGGAGGTAGTAACCCAGGTGTGTTATTGAGTGCATCAAGTGCATTCATAGGGTGGCGTGCCAGTGATGCTTGAGCCATCAACGCTGAATTGGGAGCAAGTGCTGACCGAGGCATGGAAACAGGATTACTGGATAATACGTTCACCTGGGGTGCAAAAGGTGAGGGGTGGACGCTAATTGTGCTCCCAGGAGCTATTCCCGCTGATGGCGGCGTGGGAATCTTGAACTGTGATTGTCGATTGACTCGAGGAACGCTGGAGCTGGTATTCGAGCCCGAACTCAGTGAGCGAACAGGCGCGGCGGGAGTTGCAAACGACGTCAAGGCTGTGTTCGGCAGTTGGCGTGTCACAAGAGTCTTCTGCTCATTCTGGCTAATAAGGCTAGACCCGGAGGAAGAGATTGCAGAGTGAGTCGAGAACAGGTTGCGAGGATGCGGTGGAGGAGTCTGCAGGGCAGAGCTCTGGGGCTCTGATCCAGTCGACCTGGTCTCAGAGAAAGGAGGGACAGTCGACGTAGAGGAGATGGAGCTCAAAGTGGGAGTTGGAGTCCTACTGACACTTCCACGGACGGTGCTGCTTGCTGTGGGTGTGTTCATCGACGCCATTATCATAGAGACTGGGTTGAGAGGCATAGCTCGGTATGAGGTGTCGGGTGTTGCTCCAGGCTTTAAGGTATTGGCCCCCAGTCCCCTTAGTGTTGGAGTTGAGTGCGAAGTTGGCGTCGGTGTCGGAGTTGACGCGGTACTTGCAGGATTACTCAGGAGCGTACCATGACCTACACTAGACTTGAATGGCGTTTGTTGCGCCAACTGATTAGAGAGCAAAGTTGAGGTGAGAAGTTTTCCCGCGCTTCCGGAAACATGTGGCGGGAACGCGCCATGTGACCCAAGTGCAACATTGATGCTCAATCCAGGCGTGCTGGGGTTGAGAGGAAGCTCAGCGCGCCGTTCCTGAGGGAGAGTAGAATTGGTAGCGGCGAGAGCGCCATTACTGCTTGCTGCCAGCGTATGGAGCTGCTGTTGATGAAGCTGCTGGAGACTAAGACCCGTGCCGGCCGCGGTGGTCGGAGGGGTTGCCATGGAAATCCTGCGGGGAGAAGAAGTATTGCACTCACCTGGGGTGTACGGGTAGGCGCGATCTTCCAATCAAGCAATGGGGCGTGTGCAGCGGGCTTGACGTCGAATTGGCGCGCTCACGGACCAAGGTGCAAAATGCAAGCTACAACACACGGCAGGCACAGCTTCGGCCAGTACCACGAATTGAAGCAGTGCAACGCGGCTGCCCCCACTCAATAGCAAGATCTCTAGCCAAAATCACGCCACCTTGGTGTGCCAGGGCAAAGCGAAAAGTCGTGGCGAGTTTGGAAAAAAAACTGGGCGCGCAGGGTAGGAGCGAATATGTCCCACTTGCACAAAGTGCCGAGTCGTGTTGCGCACGCAGGACGATTACGGCAGCACCAGGGGAGTTGAAAAGAGCGCGTGGGGCGCGGGCGCGTCAGGAGCCGGTGCGTAATCCCGCGCGGAAAGCCGTCAGGATTGGGCGGGAACCCCCAGCTGTCTCTGAATTGAGTTTTGAGATGAAAATAACAAGTAAGCCGATGGTGCAAGAGTGATATAAATGTATATTCAGGAATTTTGACACACGATCTACTGTATCGTTTTACTCACAAACACGACAAACTGCGTCCAGTACCACCTTCCAGCATATGTTCAAAAGAGCGCGCTCGTTTAAATTTGGCATTTTTAACCGGATCAGGCTAAAATGCCTTGCACTGCGCCAGTGCTGCAGCAAGCGAGTTGGCACATGGGATCGAGGCCACATAGGGCCTGATGGAAGGTAGAACAGGCTCGTGACACAACCTACTCTATTTCTCAAATCCAACGAGGGTGACCTCCAACAATCGCCCTGTTTGCTTGTACTGACTGCAGCATGATGATCGAAGATCTCCAGGCTCTTCAGGCTTAATGTGTCGTCATGTTGAGCTGATAGATGAATTCTCAAACGCATCAGTCATAGATATGAATCCTACCCACTTCAACATTAAGTCCCATGAAAGGTGCCTGGAAGTTACACTCAGAGGCTGTCTGAAGAAACATGCACGCTTTGTTCGTGTTCAGATCAGTTCTGGTTGTACACAAGAAGGGGTATGTTTATAGCTTTCCAATGTCACTGCTTCGTCGACAATAGGATGGCTATGCAGCACACACACGCGTGCCGGACACTACCAGGTTCCTTAGGGAGTGTTCTCGGGATTCGTCGTGGCAGCAGCAGCAGCGGCAGCGTCGGCCAGCTTGAGGACCAACTGGCAGCGAGCGAAAGCAACTGCGTCATGAACCTGGCAGGTGAGAGGGCAAGCACCTGCCTCACCAGCCATATGCCTTGCGTTGAACTCGTCTGCAGCCTGAATCAGTGCCTGGAGGTCCTCGGTCTTGAGCTCAAGGAGAGCCTGACCGGTAGGAACGGGCACGAACTCGCGGTTGAAAGCGATTGTGCCATTGACCTCTGTGGGGTGGGAAGTACGGGGATAGGTAGGTGATACAGCGTGAGTTGTGTCCGCAAAGTGTAGGATAATATCTTCATCTTCGTAAAGAGTGAGCACGGCTGAAAGTCTAGCAAGCCACTCAACTCGCAGTTGCGCGTACCTGTGAAGAATTTGCTCATGATATAGAACGGTGGAGGACGAACAAGCTAGAAGTCCAAGGGATCAGCATGGGATGAATCATGCAGCGCGTGAGACAAACCTGCTGGTGTCTTTCCTGCCTAGGATGAGTCTTCTCAGGTCTTTCTCGCGATCGGTGACACTTCTTCCAGGCGTAGGCAGTAAGCACCATTTAGACGTGATGATACTTCACATGACGCCTGACATGGGCTGCCTACCTATCGCCATTCGCAGGTTCAGTGTGCGTGCCGCTTCCTCAGCACTGAGTGCTCCGAAGGCCGTCCCTTCAGCTGCGATTCTGGGGTGGATTCAGTGAATGTACGGGCATGTCTCGCCATCCAGGGGATGCAAGCCCATGCGCTTCTTCCAACCTCTCAGTCAAACCAGTCTATCACCCACTGTGCGGCTCGCATTTCATCCCGAGTCACCGACTCAAAACCTGGCTTTGCGGACAACTCCATCCACCCGCACGCGGATCTACTTCGGCACAAAAATTGGCGACGACCGGTGGAATTGAAAAACGAGAAACGGTTACAGGGTATTTTCGAGCGAGTTTGCCGGGCTTGGGGTGGGAGGCCGCGATCGAGATACATTTTATCGGATGCTCACACATGGTTTTGATGGATTTATAGTATTCATACTTTCTAGCACCTCATCTGTGAACCGCAAATCGACACAAATTGTGACGTGACTCTGAAGGTTACCTGAGAACCCCCACACGCGTCGCCCATGTCGAGTACACAGGTACGTGTTTGCTTTGATGCCGATGCTGTTACGTAGACGCTTGCATGATCAATTGTTTTGGTATGACGTACTGTATTCCGCTTGGCTTATCCACATGGAACCCGACGAAAACCGCCCAATTCTAGCCTGAGGATGAGGAGAAGCTGAAGAAGGAGCGCCTGGCCGCGGCCGCGCGCGAGACCGCCGCAAAGCGCGTCAAGAAACCAAAGAAGCCGAAGGATGCCGCGGGTGGCGCCGACGGTGAGGCCGCCGCCGCTGGCGACGGCCATGAGCCAGAGACGGAGACGAAGGCAGATGGAGATTCGGCGGAAGCAGCTGCTGGGGAGGAGAAGAAGACCAAGAAGACAGTCAAGAAGCCTGCAAGACGCAAGGCGAAGGAGGAGGAGAAGACGGTTGAAGCAGACCCCACTCTCCAAAACCTTCGGGAGCCCGAAGACACGGATGAAAACAAGGCCATTCTTGACCAACTCTTGGAGCTGAAAGATGGTGCCGGCAGAACAGTAGCTGGCGTGCCCTCACCGCGTGATTGGGTCATGACCATTGCAGAACTAGACTTGCTCGCACACCTTCAGGCGCATTCTCCGTCTGAGGTTGACTCAGTCTTCAGTTCACAAGCTGCCGCTCGCGCACACTTGGCTCAGCAACGGACACAAATGGCGGAGGCACTGCTGGAGGCAGAGCTTGCGTCGGTGGGCGATGGTGACTACCTGGCACGTGAAACACACAAGAAGGCATTGAACGATGCAGCCACTAAGGCTTTTGATGAAATTGGCCGTCGTATGTTCCGTTTCAACAGTGGTGTAACGGATGAGATCCAGAAGGAAGTGCTTGATTCACTGGCCCCACATCGTAAGGTGATTCACTTTGGTTTGGTTGACCTGACCAAGCCCCACCCACGCTGGCATCGATCGGTCCTTGCAGTAGCGATTGAATTTGGAGCAGATAAGGTGGTAGCTTGGCTCTTGCAAAACGGTGCTGATCCCAACGCTAAGACAACAACCGAAGATGGCAAGGGTGTTCGTCCCTTGCATATCGCGCTGAGAAAGCTGCAAGAGGTGGGATATGACACGGCCACTCCCTATTACTCCATCATCTGGATGCTTTTGGAGCGTGGCGCCGATATCGAAGGTTTGGATGACGAATCGCGTTCGCCACTTGAGTTAGCCAACGCAATCACAAAGCCAGCGTCCTTCCCACTCGCTCTCGTATATAACGTCCTCCGCCTTGCACACGAGCGATTGCCAGCGTCTGACAACCTCTCGGCGCGTCAGCCTTACCGAGGCCCAGATACTAAGGACACCGTTCCCTCCTTCTTTGTGCCACCCCTTGCGACAACCTTCGCAGCTAAGGTTAAAGCCGTTCTTGATAAGGAGGCCGCTGAGCGAGAGGAACAGGAACGACTCCGAAAGCAAAAGGAAGCCGAGGAGGAGAAACTCCAGTCACAGGCACAAACGCGAAAGGTCGTTGAGGCGCTCAAGCGTGCTAAGGGTGTTCGTGAGCAACTAGATTCGTTGTTTGTTGATCTGGCCAATACGTGGCTTGATGCGCTCAAGGTGTTGTGCGATGAGGAGAACTTTGTGCTCTTTGAGCCCCGTGCCGCACGACCTGGAGCAGAGAAGAAGCAACCCTGCAGCCTGGACAGCAAGCTCAAGCTCCCACAGCAAACCTATCTCCGTTCTGCCATCGCATTTGGTAACCCATTCCTCGTCGAGGCTCTCGTTGTTGCATACGCTAGTGTATCGACTCCACTGGCAGAGCCAGCAGACGGTGTGGAACTAGCACCTGAGATCGATCTCAAGACCGATCTCGGTGAGTCCCCTCTTCATCTTGCCGCCAAGAAGCTTTCAATGCAAAACGGAGACTCACAGGCGATTGTTAGCACATTGCTCTCGTATGGTGCAGATATCAATGCTAAGGATGCAGCAGGCAGAACTCCTTTGGATGTATGTACGTCTGAGGCAGCGAAACAGTGGCTTCAAGCTCAAGATTCGGCCACTGACAAGTACGAGCGTACAAGCAACATGCGTCAGGTTCGTCTTCCCATTATCTACAGCATGGCAGAGGAGACTCACCGTGAACTCCTAGCCAAGAAGAAGCTCGAGGAAGAAATCGCAGAGCGCAAGCGCCAGGCAGAAGAGGAGATCAAGCGAAGAGAGGAAGAACTTGAGCGACAGCGCCTTGAGCGTGAGCGCGAAGAGAAGCTTCGGCAGGAACAACTTGAGGAAGAGCTCCGACGCAAGCGTGAAGAGGAAGAGCAGGCTCGCAAGAAAGAGATCGAGGAACGCCTCAAGCTTGAGCAGGCACGCTTAGAAGCTGCAGCTGCTTCGATTGTCTCCGAGACACAAGAAGCAGATCTTCCACATGTGAAGCCCCCAACCGTTAAAACCACGTTGGCTGACAAATTCGATCAGAAGGAGCAGGACGATCTTCAAGCTCAGCGCGAAGCTCTCGCCCGCCTCGATCAAACGGAGCGCCTTTCGCGAGAAGAGCAGAAGCGCCGAGATGCAATTGCTGCGGAGGAGAAAGCAGAGGAGGGCCAGATCGCGACCCTCGCCGAGCGAAAGTTCCTTGAGCAATCGGCAGGCACGCTTGTCTTCACAGATCAAACACCCGCATTGCCCTGGATCCAGCAGCTCGAACCTCGTGTATCCGAGTACACTCGACATTGCATGCAGAAGATGTATCAAGACTTCAGATTCTTCCGTAATAAGTTGAATGGCTTTGCGATTACTTTCAAGGAATTCATCGAGGATATTGAGCAAGACTACATCCCAATTTGGGAGCGATGCAAGTTCCTCACGCAGGAAATCAGCTCTCACGAAGGTTATTCAATCAAGAATATTAACATGCTTCAGACAGCCGTGACTCCATCAGTGATTCGTGAGATCAAGCGCCGTCAAGAGATCACTCTGGTGAAAATCAAAGTGATGGATGACCTACTGAGGCCCTTGCTTGAGTCACTCGATCCAGCTTCCCCCGAGTACGGCTCTGAGCTCAGGCTGCAGCGCCGCTACATGGTCCAGCGTCAAGAGGCACGGGCCGCGGAAGAAGGCGCCTTCTACGAACCCATTGTCAACCCAGTCATCAAGCCTGAGATTGCCTCCGTCCTTGCAAAGTCTGCTGAGGAACAGAATACTGAGCTCGCCACCTTGATTGAGGGTCTGACGCCAGAGCAGAAGGAGATGACAGTTTTGATTGCAAACCTTCCCGAGGTGTTGTCGCGACCTGACCTTACTGAGTGGGGTGCCGTTGCATTGGTGACGGATAGATTGAACGCAACTGAGAGTGAAATCCAAGATTTGAAGGAGCAAGCAGCTAAGGACTCCCAGGCTCAAGCTCAGCCGAAGCCGGAAGAAGGTGCTGAGACGACGACAACGACAACAAGTCCAGATGCTGCGGCCCCGACACTCTCTCCCGAACAAGCGAACCAAATGAAGGCTCTTGAAGTCCAAAAGGCGCAATGCGAGTTCATTTTGGCACAGCTCAAGGATATTCAACAAGATCGATTCAAGGAACTTTCACCATGGGCCCAACGCTGGTTTACCAAGAAAGCTGAGGCAGAGGAGCAGCGTGCGAAGGCCGCGAAAGAGGCGCTCGAAAACGCAAAGCGCCAACGTGAAATCGCCAAGCTGGGTAAGTTTGAGTCGCTCATTTCGAGTGTTATCAGGGAGCACAAGGATTGGGATCGACGCCATCGCCAGCATCAGGTTACCATCGCAGCCGTCGATGAGGATGAAAAGCCCGATCTTGGCCCCGATTTGGAGTGGATTCGAGATAACATCGATTTCACTGGAATCGATGAGGATATCAAAAAGTTCTGCAGGCAGAATCCTAAGCCAATGGTACGATTATATCTTGCGACGAAGGGAGCCGAGACCGAGGCCGACGAGGCATTTGTTCGTAAGGTGCTGCAAAAGAGCTCAGACAGTCTAACCCCAACGCAGAGGAACGACCTCGTGGATTACCAGGCATTCCTGCAGCGTAGAATTCCGCAATTCCGCCGCCTCTTCCAGCCCTACACCAAGGACCTGGCACCTCATCGAGTTCAGGATTTGATTCAGCTCCGAGACGCGACCCGAGATCTTGTGCTTGAGCGTCGATTCCACGATGCGAAGGCACAAGTTACGGATTGGAACGACTTCAAGACTCAGATTGCGGTTGAGACATACTTGGACATTGTCTGTGCCGACTTCTCAGACCTGCATGTTGGTCCGCGTGATGAGATCCCACTCCGAGTGCTGATTGAACTTCACCGCAGTCTTCACTGCGAATGTCGCGTGTCTGAAGACCTTGTAGAAATGATTGTAAGTGAAGTCACAAAGTCCGGAAAGGTCACGAAGTCGAACTTCCTTCAATGCCTTGAGTCGCTCCAGGTAGCATGCCGTCGAGACGAGCAGATCCGATGGGATGCGCAAACCTTCTGGCCCGCACATCCTCTTACACATGGTTCCTTCAATCCCGATGAGGCAGAGATGATTTTCAGCTTCAACGATCATGATGTCGTCCGCAAGTTCTTCAACGATTTCCTTCAGAGCCACCACGACGAAATCTTCAAATCAACCTTGGCCAAGTCGAAGGCATTCGCACCTGATGTCTATTCCAGAGTGTGTCGTAACCTGGGCAAGGCAAGCTCGGAGTTTATCGAGTACTTAGTGCAGAACGGCCGAACTGAAGAGGCGCTCACTCTATCTGGCAAGGAAGTCGCTGCTTTGGCCGAATCAGAAGCAGGCTCCCGAACGAAACCCGATCCAGAAGACAACATGGATATCAACATTCCTCGAATTCCAGCATTGGACGACAGCTATTACCGTCGTGATCCTTACATTGGTATTGAGGACGTTGATCCAAAGCGATTCGTTGCACTCTTCAGTGACGTGGACGAGTACAATGAGGTCTCAAGTCGACCCGAGTATAACGCGCGTCTGCCCGTTGGCTTGAATGACTTGAGACGTGCATTGGTTCAAGTACCTAAGTTGGAGTTCTATGCTCCTCGAGGTTGGAAGCAGGATGTGGTGGACAAGTAAATGACTGTGTTCTGTATGTTTATTATGCTTGTGTGATGACAAGCCTGTATATGCACATCCTCGTTAAATCAAATTTTGGACGTTACTACGTACATGTAATAAACATTCTTCACTCTAATGTAATTCTCCTCATCGATCGGTTCGGAGTATACAGCAAATAAACAATTATAAACTGCTGTTAAGCCGATCGAGAGCCTCCTTAAGCTTCGCTTCAGCAGCATCGAGGTCTGCTTGCTTACGACGTTTCACGATGATATTGGGAGCTTGCTCAACCGCTTCACGAGCACGTGCAACGGCTTGCTGGCATCTCTGGACCTCTTCGTGCAAAGCCATGAGGTGTGGGGGGATTGATTGCGTAGCAGGTACCGGCTCCGAGGTAACCGACTCGGTGGCAAAACCTGAGGCTGGTTGGGGAACAGCGAGCTCTTCTTGCTCCATTTCGAATTGCGCTCCTGCAAAAGGATCGTATGCTGAGACCTGACGTGTCATTGAAGGGGCTTCCATCGGCGCACCAACGGATGGTAATGGCGCAAGTGGAGCGATAATAGTCTTGGGCGCAGCGGGCATGCTGAAGTCCATGGCGAGATTTTGGTAATCATCTTCCTCAGTCTCAAGGGGTGTAGGCGTAGCACGAACCATGGTATGCGCTTGTGCTGCATCTGCAGCAGCTGCAGCAGCCGCGGCAGCAGCACTATCAGCTGCTGCATCGCCTCCCCACTCGGTGAAGCCGATTTGCGGAGATGGGCGAGTCATGACAGTACTCTGTACACGAGCCAGAGTGCGCATGTCGTCTTCTTCGTCCTCGAGTGAACCAGACAAGGACCCGCGCGAGGCCTGATTCAGTGCATCCAGATCAGTGCGCGGAGTCTGACCACCGAATGCAGCACGTTCACCACTTTGTAGTCTCTGTCGAGCGGCCTCAGAGGTTGGTGTAACGAGAGGCACTGCTCCTGCACCTGCAGCCTCGCCTCCCGACTGTGTTGGGGTAGGCACTGGCGCGGAGGTTCCAGAACCTGAGGCTACACGTGGCCCCAGCTTGAACACAAACTTGCCTGGCGTGGGTTGCGTCTGGGCCGAAGTAGATGGTGCACCTGCAGTTGGAGCCGAGGCAATCTCACTCATGCTACCTGTCTTAGCCCCACCACCACTAGTTTGCGTCATAGCCACCGCAGACGGGGACAGTTTCAATGTGAGCGAAGGTTGTGTAACAGGGGTGGGCGGATTCAGATCAGCCTTAACAGCATTGCGTGATAAGGATAGCCTGAGGTTCGGGGGCTTGGATGAAGCTGGAGTGGGTGTAGGTTGGAAATACTTATTCTGTTCAAGAGCGATCTCACGGTCTTTCGCCTCAGCTTCGGACTTGGGCACGAAGGTATACGCCTCATGCGACACAACTTGACCAGGCGCACGCAGTTGAATTCGTATGCGGCATTCGATGTCCTCAATACACTTCGGGTCAATCCTTGGATTCTGCTTCTCATATACACGTTTGCGAATGTCAAGGGCAGGCATTGTCAAGCCATGCGGATATTGACCAGTCCGACACAGCTCTTCAAAGGTTGGGGTCGACGCAAGCATCCGTCGCTTGTGCGCGTGATTCATCTTGGGGAGCCCAGGGGCTATGCTCCTGTTGGCTCGTGCAAAGTCGGGTTCCTGACCGCCCTCAATCACAAGCATTTGTCGAATATCACCGCTTTTGTAAACTGTTGATGCGTCTGATGTGTACGTTCGGTAGGTCTCCACCACACACGGAAGATCCACTAGTTTGCCTCGAAGTGCTGGGAAAGGAGGTGGAGGGAGTTGTTGTGCTGCCTGTGATGATGGTGGCGGGGCCTTGCCATCACCTTGGTTTGATTTGGCTGAATCCGTTTTAGGTGGGGCTGGCTGCAGTAAGGCACAGCCATCTTCATAGAAGCGGATGAAACAACCTGGCTCGTCCTCCCCTCCACTCTCCAGGAACTTGTCGAGCACCTCAGCAACGTTGGGTGGCACTCGCAGAATGATCTGTTCTTCGGCCTTCGGTTCAGCGGGCAATCCACCTATCGGCATGCCGGGCACGACAGGCACCAGATTAGATGGCGGTGGGGGGAAAGGTGGAGGATAGGCTGGAAACATGGAGGCGAACTCGGCCTGAAGTGCGCCACTCGCACCACCGGGAGTTGTACCTGGTACCTGAGGAGTGGTTGCGCTCGCGCCAGTGCTCGCGCGGGCACCCGAGCCGGACTTGGATCGGCTGGCCCTGGACATGACCTTGTTGTGTGAGTCGATCTACAGCTCGACCCAGTTTCCTCGCGTGTTGGATGGTCGGGATGACAACCCTGCCTAGTGCTGCAACGAGGTGAGTCTCAGGGTGCCGGTTCGGATCTTATTCCTGGGGCGACAGGTTAGGGGGCGACCGGGGTGGATACCCAATGATGGCGCTGTGGATTACCTTAACAGTGGCTGTGGCTTATTATATCCACGCGGGCGTCTCTCGAGGGCGAGATATACTCGTCTGGAAGCTGCTGGAAAGATTTCTGTTTTGAGCGTGCATAGCAGGGTACGAAGTGTGGTGAACGAAGGAGTGATGAAAATGTTAACAATTTGATATTCATCTAGATAGCTGCATGGCACAATGATTTATGCGGTTTTTTCTAAGCTTTCATGCCGCGTTGGAGAACGCAAGTGGGTATTCGGAACAGCGCGGCCGCGATCCGGGGTGGCCTGAAATTTGAATTTGGAACCGAGAGGCCCAGTTTGGAACCAGGTTCCAAAATTTGGCACCAAGTTCCAAATTTTTGGAACCTCGCCCCGTCCGGCAGCACGGGCTGAGGGAATGCGATGTGAAGAAAAGTGTACAAGTTTGGAGCGTGATTGCTTGTGACTGAGTTGGACTTGGCTCACGCTGACGGTTTCATTATATTCTTTATAGGCAAACATGGTTAACCTGAAGCTTCAGAAGCGCCTTGCTGCTTCCGTCCTCGGTTGCGGTCTGCGCAAAGTATGGATGGACCCCAACCAGATCAAGACCCTTAAGGAGGCTGGTACCCGTACGTAGCCTTCACCAACTGCTAGCACCCTGGCTTGCACGCTGCAGGTAGCGGACACTCTGGCCTATTGTACGAGCCATGCGACGTGTCTGAATAATCCCTGCGCGGCGAGGTTTTGCCTGCAAATTGTCGAGGTGGTTGCGTCCTCGAGGCCGTTCCGATTGTCAATTAGCTTGATATCTCGTGCTAGAGTGAGTCTTAACGAATACTTGTATGCCCCTCCAATCCTTTGAACCAATCTAGGCAAGCAGATCCGCTCGCTCGTTGCCAAGAAGGTCATCGTTGCAAAGCCCTACCTCGTTCACAGCCGCTACAACGCTAACCTCCGCCGAGAGGCTAAGGCAAAGGGCCGTCACCGCGGCTTCGGTAAGCGCCGTGGTACCCGCGAGGCTCGCTTCCCCTCCAAGTCTATGTGGGTTATCCGCCAGCGCTGCCTCCGTCGCTTCCTTGCCAAGTCTCGTGCCATGGGCAAGATCGACAAGACCCTGTACCGCCAGTTCTACAACAAGTGCAAGGGTAACGTGTACAAGAACCGCCGTGTCCTTGAGGAGGCTATCTTCCAGGCCAAGGCTGAGCAGGAGCGTGCTAAGGCTCTCTCTGCACAGGCTCAGCTCCGCCGTGAGAAGCTCATTGCTAAGAAGGCTAAGCTCGCTGCCAAGCTCGCTCTTCAATAAGCGGGTTTAGGTGAAGTCGTCGTCATGAACGGAGGACGAATCTAAACAGCAGCAGTAGCAATCTGAAACATCTGAGTTGTTGGACCCCAGCCAATAGAAACATGTTTGCGTATAATACCGAGGCTTTCGCCATGTCGAGTGCCAGCAGCAGTTCGAGAAAGGAAGGATGGACATCACCTTTCGCTGATGTATGGGATATGAATACCATTGAGTGGAGTCTTAATTCACTGAATAGTGCGTCGTCCTGAGTGGTTATGTTGTCCTGCATCGCGGCCGCGAGTGCAAGCTTGATCCAACACCGAGTGTAGCCTAGAGTTGTCACGACGCAGTGACCGTTTGAATCGAAACCGAGACCTCAAGACGGAAAAATATTCGTCGCAAATAGTGCACTTGCGCACACTATCCCGTCCGTCCAACGAAGTAAACATGTCTGTAGAAGAGCTAACTGCGGGTTTGAGCGCTCTGTCCATCGCAGAGAGCAAGCCTAACGCCTTTGAGCCTTTCCTCAAGGATCCCGCCGCGTTCGGCGAGGAAGAGGATGCACCGATCATGCTCCGGGCGCACCGTTTCTTGCATGCTGAGAAGAAGAAGGACAATTTCGAGTCGATGTACAAGCGTGCGCTTGAGTGGTGCACCAGCATCGGTGTGACTGATGCCGATGTTGCAGAGGCACGCAGTCTGCTGGAGAAGCAAGTCAAGGACTTCGAGTCCGATCCGGATGCCAAGTTCGAACACATTATCTACCTTGACAGTGTGCGTGCGCTCAACAGTCCCGAGCGTCGCAAGCAGCTCTGCCACGTACTTACCACCCTGCGTAACGGCACCCTCGGAAAGGACTATCACCAGGGACTGTCCATCATCTGCGCCTTCTTGATGCTCTTCCTCGAGGCGCCCCGTGTCGTCGCGATGATTATTAAGGCCAACACCAATCCTAAGTACATCCCCGATGTCTGGAAGGCCGAGAGTGTCATGTCTGCGGCGAGTGGCTACACTCTGCATGAGATCCTCCAGGCAGATTTCGCCGACTTGCACAAGCTCCTCACGTCTGCGGGTGTCATTCCTGAGCTCTATGCGTCCAAGTTCTGGTGCGCTTTGGGTATCCACATCTTGCCCTTCCAGTCCCTGGTCTTGTTCTTCGACGACTTCTGGAAGAGTGGTAACATCGCTATCTACCGATTGGTTCTCAAGTTGCTCCTGCGCCGTGAGGAGACCATCCGAGCTCACCCTACTGTTGATAAGATTCTAGAGTATGTGCGCCTCGACCCCGTTTCAACCACGGCAGATGAGGCTAACAAGATTGTCTTCAATCTCAGCCCCGAAGTGGTGCCTGAAAACGAAAACCCTGAGGGCAAGACCGAGCCCGAGCCCGAGACCGAGGAAAGCAAACAGAAGGCTAAAGCGGAGCAGGCTGCTTACGACGAAGTCATTGCACGCGTTGATAATGTGCTCAGCTCTTGGCAGGAAAATGACAAGCTTGCAACGACGCGCCAGCGCATCATTGATGTTACCCTTTCTAAGCGTATTGAGCGTGCTAACCAAGATCTCTCCACAGAGGTGCCCAACTGTGCTTCTGACAAGCCAGACTGCGAAAATCGTGAGGCTACGGGCTTTTACTACTGCCTGACTTGCAAGAAGCACATGTGCGAGGATTGCGCATATAGCGCTTGGGATGGCCACAATGATGATGACCACGAGGTTCGAGTGAACGAAGAGCTCACTCCTGAGGATTTGGCTCAGTAAGCAAGAACGTGGAAAAGCTCGAACGTGCTGTTGTTGAGTGACCAACGTAAAATCCAGAATATAGTAGCGATAATCAGATTGTTTCACCGATATGCGTATCAAGGATTTACATTACTTGAAGATGTTTATTAAACATAAATTATGCAACTAGAGGTACAGGGATTAATACAATACATACGCTGAGCCAGAACTGGAGTTGGAGTAGGAACTACGCAGTCGAGCGTCCAATCCTTATCCACCAAACGCGTTAATAAGCCAGTTGCGATACATAGCCATGAACTTCGCAATGAAGGCCTCGATGTGGAAGACCGGTTTGGAGCCGAGTGCCATTCGATGGTCATAGTACGCCGCCCAACGAACAACCTTGTGACGCAGCTCGTCATCCACTCGCGCGAGAAGGCATTCAGTCAGCTTACGTAGGATGATATCGGCGGGGATGCAGTTTGTCAACAGCTCATATACCTTACCGCGCGCCAAGAGTAGCCTTGCCGGGCTCTGCTCTTCGCAGATGAGGGTTGCCAGGTCTGCAATGAACTTCTCCCACTCTGGGATGTGTAGCTTCTGATTCGGAGCAAAGGGGTATTGATCAACCTTCGCAGCTTCCAAGGCAAGAATGGCTCGCCTAAGGTTGCCCTGTGTAAGTTCCGATAGTCGCGTGGCGAAGGGAAGAGGCAGCTCTAGGGACTCGTTCTCAGCGATTCGGTTCAGGACTCGAACGACTGACTCTGTTGATGGCGCAGGGATACGGATCATGAGAGTACGCGAGCGAAGTGGTGCGGCGACACGGCACGCAGACTCGCAGCACAGGATAAGACGGCAGGACTGCGTATACTGTTCCATAGTACGTCGCAGACCGTGCTGAGCATCGAGACTGAGTCTATCGACATCATGCAAAACAACAACCTTGAAGGGGGGAACACCACCTGCACCACCACCTGCGCTCATGGAGTCCTGTGCCTTCGACTCCCCTGAGGCCATAGAGCGTACACTTGCGCTGACCGAGGGCGTCATAGCGATCTCCTTAATCACCTCCTGGACGACCTGCAGATCCCTGCTACCAGCGTCACTGGGGGTAATCTCGACGTGCCAGTTGCTCTGCACCGTAGCAATCTCGACCGTTTTGGAGGATGTCTTCACTGTGCGTGTCACTGCCTTGAGCTTCTCCACACCAGGGCCAAAGATCTCACGAAGCAGGCAGGTGATCCTGGTCTTCTTGCCCGCGCCCGAGGGCCCGTAGAAGAGTAGGTGGGGCATATCGGGCATCACAGCCTGGAGTGTGCATAGGAGTATGAGACGATGCAACATGAGTGCAGTGTTGAAAAATAGGTTTATCCTATACAAACACGACGAGATATGGTGCGAAAACCTAACTACGTACGAGTTTCTTGAGTCGCTCTGTGATATCGGGATGAATATCCAGTGCCTGGAGGGTCCTTGGCCGGTATTGGTCAACCCAGAGCACCATGGTGTATCTAAACAAGTTCAAACAGTAAGCATCAAATATGAATTCAAGCTGATATCCTACTCACATGCTATATCCACACTCAGTTCAACCCCACTTCTTTGGCGGGAACTCGGGGCAGTTTAGCCGGATCCGGCTATCGTGGCCATCGTATTCCTTCACCCCGCTCTCCGTCATCCCCTCACAAGAGCAAAAAGCTCGCTCAGTAGCAACATTTTCAGGGACACTTTCGAGGCGGGTTTCTCGGCCTGGGTCCGGGATGTTGGCAGGGTTGATTTATTGCATGATGTGTTAGTGAGCCTAGATCCGGCTGAGACTTGAATTGTACTTTCAGTACCTATACCTGGCGTAACTTTTTAACCTAATCATCGTCTGGGCACTTTTTAAGACTCGATTGACTCTGGTTTGTGGACCGTTTGCAGGCGTGTGGAGGCTGCTCATCCGGCTTCCCTCGGATATTGGTAGCATACTGAGCCCTATGCTTTAATCCCTGCCTGCATCTTTGAATCCCCTTGGAAAACCCATGAAAACCCACGCCTAACACACCCTTCTCTCCTTCCCCCCTGAAATGCTCTTGGGTGTAGTTGTAGAATTCCGGCCGAATTTCTCGCGTTGTGCCGCGCACGGTTACTTGGTAAGCCCTCCAGCCGCGCAAATCGCAGTTTCTCACCGTGTCAGACCGTGTCGCTGCCCTGATCTGTTCTTTGCTGACCGCTGACTGCTGCTGAAACATGCCGCTCGCTGGACAGACCAACTACAACGTGCAACTGCAGGAAGCTGCAGCGGCCGGGCAATGGAAGGCCTGTAAGCAGGCCATCCAGAATGGTGCCATCGTGGACTGTCGCGGGATTAATCAGTGGACCCCACTGATGCTTGCCGTGCAGAACAATCATGTCCAGGTCGCGAAAGAGCTCCTAGCCCGACGTGCTGATCCTCTAGCAAAGACTATCTCAGGATGGACCCCCCTGATGATCGCGGCCTACCGCGGCGCAACCGACTGCGTGATCCTACTGCTCGAGGAGCTGAGCAAACGTGCCAAGGAATACGCTCAGATGCAAGTCCGAGACCCGCCGGCTTCCACATCCTCTTCAAATGATTCCTCCTCGTCAGCTTCGCCGTCCTCATCGACGTCATCGAGTCGAGGGTCGGGCTTGGAGTCGAAGGAAACGGAAGAAGGTAGCACTGGCAATCCAACCGGCTCCAGTTCAAGTGGAAAGACGTTGGCTGAACGTGTCGCAGAGGAGCGCAAACTCGAGGAAGACATGTGGTATTCACTTCAAGTCAACGCATCTTCAGACACCGAAGAGACACCTCTTACGCTAGCAACCCTAGCGGGCCATGCAGAGGTCGTGAAGATCCTCTGTGAAGGACGTGCGGCCGTTGGTTTGGTTAATGGTAAGGGGATTACTGCGTTAGATATCGCGCGCCGTGAAGCGGCCAAGGAATGGGTGCGACAACGACGTCGCGAGAGAGTTCGGGCCACGCCAGGAACTGCGCCAGTCCCACCTTACATTTCTCCCCTATCTCCAGATCCTGCAGAGCTCGAAGCCGGTATGCTAGAGCTTTTCAACAGATATATTGCGGAGCATGCCGCCGCAAATGCCGCAAATGCCACGAACAACACAAATGAAGCCGACTCATGTTCAGCCGAGTGCGACCGTTCGTCGGCAGAGGCGAAGGCTGTCGCACATGCGTGCAACTCACCGCTGACTCCACCCGCTCAGATTACATGTCCCGCACAGTTGCCCCTGGAAATTCAAGCCCACCTCTGGATTGAGTCGTCAAAGCTTGTCAAGATCCTCAAACGCTATGCAGAATCTGAGCGTGTTTGGCTTGAGGATTTGGAACGGAGACGCTTGGAACATCAGCAAGACCTCGAGCGACGTATGCAGGAGGAACAAGCCGAACAAGAGCGCTCGCGAGAAATGCGCCGACGACTGATGCAAATTAATCAGAAGCAAATTGATGCCCGTCTCTTAGCAGCGGCCAAGCGTGGAGATATTCTCGCCGCAGCCGACGCCTTGTATGACGGTGCATCAACCCAGTATCGAGGATCTGACGGTGTTTCTGTCATTAGTGCTGCCCGTGCGTCCAAGTATCCTCGCACGGCGGCCTTCCTCGAAGCAAACACACTTGTGGCGGCTAAACCCCCGCAAACCTGGACTATTACTGATGTGCATACTTGGGCTGAGGGCATGATCTGTGCAGAGGTGGAGCTACGCAGCCTATCGCGTCGTCGGCTGCTTTGGCCACAACTTTATGCTGAGCAAATGAACGCATACGCTGCGCACACAATTGATGCAGATGGCAATTCCACCTCTGGCAACGCCAGTGTAGCAAGTCCCTTGACGAGCCCTGGGGCATTTGACGCTGCTCCAACAAGCAGGTCCATGTGCTCTGGTTTTACGTCATATTCTTCATCAGTTGGCGCTGCCACATTCTTATCTCGATCGCTCGCTGGCAATAGCCAGTTGCAGCTGTCAAATAGCAATCCGACCGAGGTCAAGCTTCTTCCACAAGCCAATGAGTCTGGCGAACATCAAGAAGGCTCGAATGGAGGGCAAGAGGGCGGAGACGGCGATGGCGACTCTGTGCCAATGCTCTCTCCCACAAATATGAAGCGCTCATCATCCGCCACTTTCTTTGCATGTGCTGCAGCCGCGTCATGTAACAGCGCGTTCGCGCTCGGCGATGCCACTCCTTGCACGAGGATAATACGGCCACCTTCGCCACCTCATTCACCTGCAGCAGCCACACCGGTTCCTGCTGCTATTACGACTGTCGCTATTGTTGCTACCACTCAAGCTTCAGCTACGACTACAGCTGCTGCTCCCGTGGTCACTCAGGAGCAGTCAGAGGCAACTCCTCCGACCGAAGAGCCAGCCCAGGAGCATCAGCCTCAACGGGTTGAGGCTGTGACTTCAGCTCAAACTGGTGTTGAGAGGAAGGGACGACCTCGCTCGCGTAAGGTCGGTGGACGACACTTGGACGAGCATGATCATGACGTTCAGGAGAAGCCAGAACAGCTCGAGGGTCTTTTGCCAGTAGAGGATTTGTTTGCGGCTGTGCAGAACGAAGAAGGTTCCCTCGAGGATATCTCTTCTCCTTTCAATCCCGCGAGCCCCCAGCCAAGCCCCGAAAAAGGACGCGGGTCCGAAGTCCAGCAGGAGCAACCGTCTGCTGCAGAAAAGCCCGAAGCATCGAACCCCGAGTCCAGTGCTCCTCAAGTGTTGCCATCAGCAGTTCCAACAACGGGTAGTGAATCAGAGAAGCCAACTCATTCACCTTCAGACTCAGACGCCAGGGTGGAGAGTGAGCTGCATATTGAGGTTCCAGCTGAGAGTCTAGCAGAAAACGCCTCGCATGTTCCCTCTCCTTCGAGATCGCCGAAGGTATCCTCTACAGACTCCCAATCCGGAACAGATCAAACGGAGGGCAAGGACCCAAACGAACATCAGGATCAGGAGGAGCTCGAATCAGGACATGTTCCACAGCATCCGTTGGACTTCCGTGGACCTCCACGACGGCAAACCGAATCAAAGGAGACAAAGGCATCAGACACAATCCGTGCCGAGGCAATCGATCCTTTGGACACAACAGCCTTGGCAGGGAACAGCAAGGTGCTCCCTGGTTCACCAGCCGAACTTGATGGGCTGGTTGTGGACGAAGATTCAACGCTGTTCCCTGATGACCCGCCAGGCGATGAAGATGCGGTTGTGATTGCCGCTGCAGCAGCTGAGTCCGCACTAGGAATCACTAAAGGCAAGTCTGGAAGCGCTCGCTCGCCGAATCCTCTTAGTGCTAAGATTGTTCGAAGTCGTAGTGACACTACTGTCGATTCGGATGGTATCGGTCGCATCATTGTTACTGCCGAGGATGGTACACAACTCGAGCACAAGGTGACAGTGTACCCTTTCCCTAGTGATATCAATGGTGCGCCAGCGTCCTTGCTTATTGGTGGCAGTGCTTTGTGTGCTGGTCTTTTCCCGGCTGCCGCATCAGCAGCAGCTGCCGCCGGTCTTGATGCTTCGAGTCTGACTGTTTCCCCGACTACTCCCGCCTCTCCGACAGCAAAGGACCAGGCACCCTCCCCTTACACCGTTGCTGACCGACCTCCGTTCTTCGCTGCGATCCTGCATGAGCTCAAGCGCTTGGCTCGTGTAGATGGACGCTATCTATTGGCGCCCGCCTTCCATTCGTTGATTCACAACTCGGCGACACATCTTTCAACGCTCTTGCGCAGGCGTGCACGTGTTCAGAGCAACGGAGATGGCTCAGATGATGAAGCCGATTCTGACTCAGACAAGCTCCCATGCATGAGATTGACAGCACAGGAGCGCCTTGTTCTTCGTCGTGCAATTACTGCACTCGCGTACGGTTACGGATCAATGTCAACGACAGGATCGGGCCTGCGCGCCTCGGCAAGAGCGTTCGAATCACTTGAAAACCTTGAGCGACTGATGTTCCGTGAAGAGATTCGCCACTGGCGTGATTCTATGAGACACGAAATCTTCCCGATTCAGAGACTCTCACCACGAGCTTTCTCGCTCAACTCATTGCTGCCACATGCAGTTGTGCTCTTCAGAACTGACGTCGGTGCTCGTGTTGGAGTGAATTATGGACAGACGTACTTCCCATCCATTACATCATCCAGCAAGCTTTCGACCAAGTCAGGTGATGGAACTGGGACTAACACAGGCACAGGAGCTCGGTTCATCGCAGCGGGTATTACTCCTACATCGCAGTTGGTGCGATGGTGGGAACCCGTCGCTGCACGAATTGTCGGCGCGCCCTCGGAAAAGGCCACGACACGCCAAGCAAAGCACAAGTATAGTATGCACCTACTTTGTGATGCTCTCAGCCTTCTTCCCATCGATGCCACTGCGGCGCACATGGCCCTCTCATTCTGTGATCATCGCAGCCGTGCGCACAACGTCGTGACACAAGAATTTATTGTTGAAGCTTCCGATGATGTTATTATTCGTTGCGCACCTTATCTAGCCTACGTGTACTACTGTGTTGCCCGCCAGATCGACATTGTTTCCGGCTCATCAATTATGTCGTCTGTCGGTAAGGCATTGGCCAGCCGAAGCTCAAACAGCACTGCACCCAACCCGAATGACATTTCTCTCGCAGAGGCTGAGAAAATGGAGGCTGCTGGTCAAACTATTCCTCCCATGGGTATCGAGAAGCTTCACCGTGACCTGGAGATGCTAGCTGATGCCAACGCGCATCTCATCGCTGAGGATATTCTCGAGCGTCGTGGCATGGTGCCTCTGCCCACGTCACTCACGAGCCAAGCCTCAGTGGTGAGCATCTGTGACGGTGCAGGACTTGGCATGGCGGGTGACCCGTTGACGTCCTTTAGACAAGAGAGCCTGCTGAATAAGCACACTCGAGATATCGAGCGCGTCTTGATCGAAGATCAGTCGATTAATTGGGAACTCGAGGCGGAAAATATGCTTCGTGCCTGCGGCTACATCCGTGCAAACCAAACCCTTCGTGATCCGGCAGTAGCGGCTCATGTGTTTAACAACAACCAGCTAACGTATGCCCGCAACCTGCTATCGCAGGTACTAATCCGGGGAAAGGATGCCTCCGGCGGCCGCTGGCGACCCCCTCAAAACACCGCTGGTCTGATCAGGCTCAAAGACACTCTTCGCCGAAGATACGCGTACATGTGCCCACGACACGCCAAACTCGCGGAAGCATTGGACAAGGATCGCTTTGTGCGAGCGGCGCCTAACGATTTGGAGTACATGGACCCCACAATCCCGGACCCTTCATTCAAGGCCGGTCGTAAGCGATGCTACAAGTAAACAACGATCCACCGACTAACTACTCGAGGCCGACTGTTGCAGAGTGGCAAGTCACTACACATGTAGATCCCTTGTTCAGATAGTCCAGTATGAAGCGATTAGTAGAGTTAGTAGAGTTGATTGAATTACCAATATGCCAAAGCGCAACGAAAATCAAACTGAGTCGCCTCCAGCCCAAATCTCCCATCGCTTAGGGCATCCTCTTGTGGGTTACTTCATGCCTGCGTGAAGTGACCCCCCAATGGACCTTAAGGATACACTCCCACTGATTCTGTACATTTGTTATGTTTCACACTCCGCTTTTGTACGTCCGAGCGTATGGTTCAGCGTCACTGCGTAGTTACATCTTTCGCTTGATGCCTCGATCTATCCCTACAAGAAATTGTTTGGACCAAACCTATACTTCCGCGGTGGCAGTTCGTCGCTATTTATGTGAATATCCAGCTTTTTGCCTTACCTACTGCTACCGTATGTTCACAAGTCCCCCTTTGCTTCGTAGTGCTTCGTCTGAGCCTGCCATGTTGCTGCTCCGATTCGAAACTCGCCCCTTCTCTTTCACACCTCCAGACATTGGTCTCGATATTAGTTGGTTTCTCCCTGCAATTTGTTTGTACATTAGTAAACAAGTTCGTTTGGGAATGCAGTGCTTAGTTTTGAAACGGCCTTTAGCTAGCTGATCATCATCACCACCGTCATCATTCAACTCTATCTCACCTCAATACACAATCTGCAAGTTTTACCTTATAAGAAAGGACCCTATCGACCGAGGCAGAGTTGATCAATCGAGCGAGAGCGACGACACTGCAAGACTAGTAGACTCTGATGCAGAGCGCGCGATATCAGACCCTGATCCAGGTACCCTTCATTCAAACTTTCAACAAATCCGGGCCAGGACGGATGGAGGGACGGTCGTTACTCGACGCTTTGTTAAAGTGGAAAAGGGTGTATATCTCGCGACTGACTTGTGCGGCTGGAAAAGATATGCGCTGGTTCGCTTTATAATGCCCAATTACACTATGTCTCCAGCGCTTGAAACATGGACACATACTGCATCGCATGAAAGAGTCCACTTTTCGAGCTTAGGCGAACGTTTGACTGTTAACCCCTGTGTATAGACGTAGATGCGGTTCTTCCTCGCGGATACGACCTCCTACGTTGGCTCAGCCATCCACTCTGCGCTGACCCAGAATCAGCATGAGGTCATATCGCCCTCATCGGTACGTTTTTGACCTCAAAGGCGCGCTTTCTCCAGCCACTTGGAGGCATACTTTGACCGGGCCTGGTATAAATGGCCCCGTGGGGGCACGTACCAGGCCCAGATAAGGCCGAGTATATGCCCATTAACATGACAAATTGCGCCTTGATCTCCCACTTACGTGTCTATTTGGTTTGCTATGCTTATGCCTCATATAGGACGACAAGAAAGAACTCATCGAGCTTCTCTCTCAGTCCGATGTCGTACTGATCGATCTCGTCAACAACCCAACACTGTCGGTGTCGGTTCTGAATCAGATGCGCGCCCTGGAGACCGAGCAGCCACAGATTCTCATCGGCATTTCCTCCATCATGACCTGGAACCGCAACCGCTCCGTCATCGTAGAACGTGACTACGAGAAACGTCGCTGCTCACCTCGCTTCCGTGCGTTGAAGGCGCTCGAGAACCAGGTCCTCTCGACCCAACGAGAATCGCTAGTGAGTTACGTTGTTGCACCCGGTATCTTGTATGGTATGGGTGAGAGCGACTTCCACGCCCTCTTCAGGGATGCTTGGCTCTGTCCCCCCAAGCCTCGTGGCAAGTCCCTCGCAACGTCGAGCTCTTCTTCGAATCTCTCACCCTCTGGCCGCGTACAGGCTGGTCTTACCTCACCTTCGTCAGCGTCGCTTCTCGGTGCTACTGGCACAGGAGCAGGTACTGGAGCTAGCGGCGCGAATGAACCTGAGAAAGCGGGTCTGCCTGTCATTGGCAATGGTAAGAATGTGATCCCCATGATCCACGTTGTTGATCTGGCGAACATTGTCGTACGCGTCGCAATGACCGCTCCCGCGATCCGATACATCATTGCTGTTGACAATTCGCACACCACTCAGCACTCCTTAGTGACAACGATCTCCAAGCAACTCGGCAATGGACTGACGTACACCGTTCCCAAGGAAGATCCTCGTGTTGTTCTTTATCTCCAGAAGGACACGGCTGGCATCAACCTTGGGCGTGCCGCAGGTGCAGCTGGTAGCACAGCCGCAGGTGCGCTTCCACCCTACACACCAGGAGCTACCAACCTTGGTGTCGGCTCGGGTGACCCCGAAATCCTCTTAGCTGATATTCGCGTTGATGTTGATAGCCTTGAGTTTGGCCGAAACGCACTCCAAGAGGTTTACGAGTTCACCAGCCCCAATGGCATTGTCTCCTCTTTTGCCCAAGTCAAAAAGGAGTATCTTGAAACCCGCGGCTTGCGGCCCAGGCGTATTTGGATCCACGGTGGGCCTTGCACGGGCAAGTCCGCACTTGCGGATAAGATTGCAAAGGAGTACTCACTCCCAGTTGTTCGAGTAGCCGAAGCCATCTATGAAGCTGCGTCTGGAAATGACAAGCTTGCTGAACGTGTGAACGAATGGTTCCTGTCGGTCGGCATCAACATCGCATTGCTCCCTGACACCGGTGATAACCAGCTTGATATTACATCGATTGTGAGACATAGTGAAGTACTTGCAGCCGCAGGAGCTGCCTCGGGTGGAAAGCAGGGTATGGGCATGGCAGGTTCAGCGGGTACTGCTCGGGGTGGTCTCCACTCTGCAGGCCTCAATCTCGTCTCGGGCACTGGTAACTCAAAGTTCATCGGCAAGGGCAGCAGTGGTACCAACACAGCTGGCGGTGGCGTCGGCTTTGGCGGCGCGCTTGGTGTGGGTGGCATCGGTGCCAAGACCGCAGGAGGCAAGGGAGGTCAGCGTGCCGCGGGTGGTGCCAATGCAGCCGCCGGCTCCGCAGCACCTTCTGTGCTTACGCAAATCTCCGACACCTACCTAACTGCACGTATGCCTGCACTTCTGCTAGGTGACATCATCCGCAAGAAGCTGCGAAGCCCGCCTTGCAGGAATCGCGGCTATGTGTTGGATGGGTTCCCTCGCACTCGTGAGGAGGCACGCGCAATTTGGGTACGCCGACGACCAGTCGGGGGCACCGAAGAATCTGAAGACCCCGAGGCAGACTATCAAGCGCGTGAAGAAGAGAAGGCAAATGCACCTGATGTTGAACCTGGTGAAGAAGAGGAAGGTGCACCATACGATGATGCAGAACTTGAGCAGCTTGCGGCTGAAGAAGAATCAGAAGAAGAAGCCAAGGAGGAAGAGGATCGCGAAGCGGCCGAGAAGATGCGCATTACGTCGATCCTACTTGGAGAGATGGACGGCCAGCAGCCTGAAGAAGGTGCTGATGGTAACATGGAGGAGCAAGTCGGAGGTAAGGGCAAGAACGGTAAGGTTAACCCAGCGTTAATCTACCGCTTGCGAAACGGATTCAAGATCAAGCGTGCTAAGCACTTAGATCCCATGACCGCCTGCGACTATGTGATTGTTCTGAATATGACGATGGAGAATGCTGCCAAGCGTGCAATGAACTTGCGTGATGGTAAGATCTTGGATCGTCACAACGACGAGGAGGGCTTCAAGAGGCGATGGACGCGTTGGACGCTCCTGAATGATAATCTCCCTGCAGACAAGACGCAGAACCCACTCTCTGTGATCGACGTAGAGCCTCTCGAACTTTTTGACCAGGTCCTTGTTCCTTCCGAGACAGGTGGCGTGTACGGAATGAAGTGCAGCGATTTGATTGAAACGTATCTCAATCGCCTTGGACGACCATTCAACTACCATCCCAGCGAAGAGGAGCTTAAGCAGAAGAAGTTGGCACGCCTCCAGAAGCAGCGACTTGCGGCACAAAAGAGCCAGGCTGAGCGACTGGAGCGAGCAAAACTGGAGGCAGATCTCCGAGCTCAGAGAGAAATCGCCAACGCAAAGCGTCGTGAGGAGGTTCTCGCGCAAGACGCACAACTAGTTGAAGCATGCTCGCTACCGCTGCGCTCCTATCTCTTGAAGCATGTTGTTCCAACGCTGGTCGATGGTCTTTTGGATGTATGTCGAACAGAGCCAGATGATCCGATTGAGCATCTTGCCGAATATCTCTTCAAATCAGCCATCGGTGCATCCCCCCACTCAAGTGGAGTTGTATTGTCACAAACCGATCCAGCAATTCTTCAGAACTTCACGGGCGAACAGTAAACCAACCCGTTTTACACTTGCCTTCACTAAGCAATCCCATCCCCTTGTATTACTACCTGACTTCGTAACACTATAACCAATAAAACAGGCAATGCCTTCTGATGTATTATCGCGCACGTCCCCCGACAAACCGAAGGTTGGGGAGGAATTGCAGTGTTGGGGTCGAAGCATCGTATGAATGGGAGTATACTATTCACAATCAGTTATGCTCATAATTCAGTCAATTAATGCTGCATATTTCACTTGCCACGTTGATAGAGCTCATACGTGGAGTTGCATGTATGAATGGGGATGGGGGATCGCTTGACCAACTCCAGACCGCTGAAATACTACTAATGAACAGGTGTACGAAGCTAATACGTTCGTGGACGTTGATCCTGCAGGGATGGTGATTGAGCACTTGGAAGAAGAAAGGGACTGCCTTACAAAGTAGACGAACGTGTCCATGGAGTTCCTGACTGACAATAGTGTAACTAACAAGCAAACACGAACATAAAAGCCATGAAAATCAAAGCTGGAGGTCCAGTTCGTATTGAGTTTCCCCACTTAACGCGCATTTGCACTAATGTGGGTGATCCATGCTGCATGATACTCAGACTAAGGCTGCTCCCCACTAGGTGATACTATCATTGGACGGGTCGCTCCGGAAGTTCGACGGTCGCCCTTGCCATCACCATCTGCAATTTGCAGCTGGTCGAGTCCTAAATCGCCTACATCCTCCTCATCATTACCTGGCGAGACGGCTTCACCGTTCTCCTCACGCTGAGTCTGATCCCGCTCGGCTTCACCCTTGTACTCGATAGCCTCAGCCTGTTGACCTGCGGCCTGTCCAGCAGGGCCCATGGGACGAGGGACGTTAACCTGGGCGTCACTAGCAGGGGTCCAGTCCCAGACGAGGTCATACTCGTAGCCCTGACGCTGGAAAAGCTCTCGGAAGAGCCTCCTGAGATAGAAGTAATCGGGCTTGTCGTCGAAACGAAGCGATCTGCAGTAATTCAAGTAAGTGGCAAACTCAGTAGGCAAGCCACGGCACAGCACCTCAATAGGGGTACAGATCTTCTTCTCACTGATGCGATCGTACTTCTCCTTCTTGTTGGCTGCTCGAAGTCCCTGCCAAGGCAACGAGCCCTTAAGGAAATAGACAAAAACGAAGCCCAGCGACTCGAGGTCGTCACGTCGACTCTGCTCAATGCCGAGGTGTGTGTTGACGGACGCGTAACGTGCAGTTCCAGTGAGGTTGCGCAACTCACTGTAGGGAATGTGCTGGTGGGTCTTGGGGTCTCGGAATTTCTTTGCGAGACCAAAGTCGATCACATACACGAGGTTCTGGTACTTGTTCAGACCAATGACAAAGTTGTCAGGTTTGATATCGCGGTGAATGAAGTTGCGGGAGTGAATGTAGCCAATGCGTGCAATGAGCTGATCTGCAAGCATGAGCACGGTCTTGAGCGAAAACTTGCGGTCGCAGTGTGTGAACAAATCCTCGAGTGACATGCCGAGCAAGTCCATCACAAGCACATTGAAATCACCTTCGCGACCAAACCAGTGTACGCGAGGAATACCCAGGGCACGGTTTCCGTTCGTGCCCGAGTTCAGGATCGTGTAAAGCTTATATTCATAGCTCAACTGCGGGTGTCTCGAGTTCGCAGACTCGATTTTGATTGCCACGGGCTCACCAGTCTGGGTGTCCGTGCCTGGATAGGAGTGAATGTGATTAGAGACAAGGCCGATTTCAAATGAGCACAGACACTCCGGTCAGATAAGATGTGCAGAATGAATCGAATACACCTTCAAGTGTGATCGCGCGCTGCGTATACAGGAACAAGCCTCACTCAGGGGGAAGCCCACAAGTCAACTTACCATGATAGATATCGCCGAAGGAACCACAGTTAATCTTGCGATTCAGGGTGTATCGCCCGCCTACACGGACTTCCGTGACCCGGTTCTCTCGAGTAGCCATAGCTTTCAGCGTACTACAGCGGTGCAAGGGTCACAATGCCGCTGGTTTTATACTTGTCTGGTTGAACCTTCCTTCCAGAGGGGAGAAGCACGGATTTCGGCCTGATGCCGGAGAGAGAGGCTAGAATGTGGTGAACGAGATGCATCACATGAGTCGTGCGGATCCGAATTCAAGGTGAAAGCCGCGCCTGGCCTCGGCGCTAGTGCAATATCGACGCCTTTTATCCTCTTCACACGCATCTATTTCTGCCCCCCTGGAGCCATTTTTGCGGCCACACAAAAATTGTCATCGACCGAGGCTGGCCAGACCAGGACGGATTGACTTGTTGAATATATCCGGGCCAGGACGGATAGCATCGAGTGACTACTGGGATTGTTGTATATACACACGGATCTGAGAGATCCCACCCGATAGATTTGGTAGGCAATCTACTAGGCTAGTTTCTCTTGACGAGATCTTGGTAACGGTGAATTATACCACTGCGAGCACTTCCTATCTAAAGCGAAACACACGTGAAAAGTCAGCTCGGAGATAGAATGTCCAGTGGACGAGCAAACTGCAGCGATACCGTGAGAGCGTCGTGTGCGGCGACATGTCTCGCTACGAAACATGCTCACATTAATATGACAGAGATTCGACGGGTCGCAAAGGAGTGGCGTGAGAAGGACGAACTGAGAACTATGACCGCCGACTTTGCTGGGAGACTAGCGTCTCCACTTACGTTTGACACGATCGATGAGGAGATCAACTTCAGCTTCCTATCAGACATGCTTCAGTTTGGCAGTGGCTTCCGCGAGGAGCTTACTAAGCACGGTAAGCGTGGGGCCTCTGACACAATGCTGTATGGCATGCTGGGACTGCACATGCAGTTCGGCAATCTCACTGCCGATCGCTTATCGATCCTCACGCGACCCGAAATAGCAACTATCTTCGGCATCCCACTTGATGAGGAGTACGAAATGCAGCCTGGTATCCGTTCCATTCGACCCTCGCCACTCGCCCCACTGGTAAATGCAATCTGGGCGACGATCCAGCAGGCGGTCTCCAATCTAAGGAGTCGCATGTTGCCCGACTTTGCGGCGTTTGTCCGAACTACCTTGACAAAGAAGCCCTCTGCGCAGTATCTAATTTCAGAGATTGTATCAACCTTCCCGAATGTCTTCGCTGACGTTGCTAAGCTCTCGATCCCGCCCCCTACAACGAACTCTGGATCAGAGGTGCAAGTCAGCTCTGAGAGTCAGCAGGCAGAATCACAGACACAAAGTGGATCGCAAGATAACAAGCCAAAACAGCAGAACGTTCAATACGAGTGTCATATCCTCAAGAAGGCTCAGCTCGTCGTCAGCAACCTGTACTATCGCTTTTTCGAGCGAGAACCCCAGCTGTTTGCTTTTACGGACTGGGGATCGGCGCCTCTCACCATTTTTGCAGACAATGTTATCCCCACCGTGTTATGCTCGATGGGTATCATCTCCCTCTCGCCGCGTATTCTCAAGGCAATCAACGACGGCGAGGACATGAGCTACAACGTGGCATGCCATTTGCGAGCAGCCGCAGTCACTGCGTCGGAATTGTTGCTAAATGAGTTGAATGCGCCGGTCTCAGACGTCTCTGAGAGCAAGAGCGAAGCTGCAGACGAAACAAAGACGGAGGGCGCATCTGAAGAGAAAACTACTGACGAAGAGAAGCGTGCAGACGCGACGGAGAAGCCATCAGCACAGGATGGGTCCTCAGCCGAGGATCAACCTGCTGAAGAGATTAAGAAGGGCTCTCGTCCGCTGCAAAACGTAGTCCCATTCACTACCAAGTACACCAACGAGGAGATTGACCTCATCACGAAGTTGATGGAGACACCCTCGCCAAGTCGGTCAACGTTCTCAGCACCCGAACTAGACCACGCGCTTTGGAGACTTGGCAAGAGCAATCGTCAGTATCGCGAGACAAAACGATTAAGTTGCAAGAACACAGTGTTTTTCTAACCAATACAGCACACTTGCTTACCCGCCGAAGACAAAATTGTCCGCGCAACTGGGCACATGGTACGTGGAAATTTAGCACGCAAACAGTTGTTCACGGTGATATGTATTGGTGTTGTTGCACAGATAAACTGGATATAGGCAAAGTGCGTAATACAGTGTTCAGTACAAAGGAAAAAACGTCCCGATGATGGTTAGAATAATCTGGACGTGAATCCAGGAATGCTCATATCCTTCATGTAGGTTGTTCGCCAAGCATCACTGTCTGCTGTCGCAGGCCTGAAAATATTGCTTGAGAATCGATACGATAGAGAGGCGGCCGTGGCAGCAGCAGGATTCGCTCGGACTGTAGCGTAGGCGTCTGAAGCAGGCTTCTGGAATTGTTGGTGTGTCTCACTTATCCTTGTACCTAACTCAGGCGCCGCTGGGTCCTTGTACGAAAGGGAAATATGAGATTCGTACTTGTGAGCCTGGGTGCGTTGGAAATTGTAAGCCTTCTGCTCAGCGATGTCACGTCCCGACTTGCCTTCATATGCAACATAGTCAGCGTGCTGTGTTGTTTTCCAATCTCTTGGCTCTTGATCCATTTTGTAGAATCGAGCCTGAGAGCTCCAGGTCAGGACTTTGGTATCAACACCACCATGGGGATTTGCTACATTTGCGAGTCCAACGCTTGAACTGCCACCCCCTCCCGCTGCGACAGCGGGAGCAGAATCCGGTTTATAGATGGTGTGCTTTACCTGATGCCAGCTACCCTTGAAGCCCTTTTTGTTCTCTGGATGAGGTGCCGTGCGTTCTTCGTAGGCAATTTTGTTTGATGTTCGATAGTCGGGCTGAACGCTCTCCGTGCCGACTCGCCAGTGGCTGCGAATCAACGCCTGACGGAAAGCAATTCCATCATGTTGTGGAGCAGGATAGTGGGCGAAACCGTCTCGATGTGAGTCTGAGGATGTGTCACGCTCACGTTGAAAGGCTGGAGTCGCTGCTCCCGCAACGGGTGGGAGTGCAGGATTGAAGCTCGCCATCGAAGCGGGTCCTGGCGTCGACATAGCCGTGGCTTGGGTCTGCCCTTGCCCTGCCACCGGCGCAGTCACGGGTCGTGGGGATGCTCCATCAGTCTGGAACCAGGCAGGGGCTGAGCCCAAGTGGGCGACCGTTGCCGGGTCTACTGGAGTGCCTTTGTAGTTAGTTGAGTAAATTGACCTCTTAACATACGCAATATGGTCCGGTTTGTAGTTTCCGATGTCCCTCGACACCGGGGTGCGCTCTTCCTCAACGGTCGCATCTTGACTGCCGATGACAAATTTGTGTCGTCTGAGGTCTTTCAGTCGCTCAGCGCCCTCGTGCCGAGTCCTAAGGAGTGTATCGAGATCCACAGGCGGTGGTGCAGCGTAATCAAGCGCGGTCTGGGTGACCCACCCCTTGGTGCTCGCTGTCGGGTCATGTACGTTACCAATGCTCAAGCTTGAACCCTGGTAAAACTGGGTGCTCTTGTGTGGCGCGCGCGAGGGCACCCGATTCGACGTTGACGCCATTTTCTGCGGTTATAGTGGGAGCTGTCTCGTCTCGTAACCTTCTATCACCTAGCACGCTCGTGCCTCACGCTATTTCACTCACCTGGAAAAGAGCCGTTTCTCCATTCGAATTTTCAAATTTCCAGGTTCCAACCGACGGACAGGCCTAAGTGCGTGCCGCGTTGGGTCATTACGGGGGCTAGAGGGCATTGTACCGAGTTGCGACGCTCGTACGCGCGGCGCCACGTGTTGTTCTTATTAGTGTATGGACGAGAAGACGGTGATTTACCTAGTAACAGGTGTGTGAAGTCGTGCCTTTCGCTCACTGAGTTCTAGTAAGCGATGGAAGACACGAGACACTACACACTGCGCCTTTGTCGCGAGAAATAAAAAACAAAGGAAGATAGGACGGAAATATGATATCGGTGTTGGAGGCTACCGCCTCAAGGTCTAGCAACCTCCTCCATCTGACTTAGTTTTCTAAGGGATTTTGGCTTTGGGAATAGAAAAACCGTCTTGACTATTTGTTTTGCTTTACGTTACGTTCCATGAATCTTTTGTTTTTTGGTATAAATAAGGCGCGAGCGAGAGTCCAGCAGCGTAGGCATCAGGCAACGTCATTGTTGGGCGTGTGGATGTAAGCGATAAGGTCAGATTTGATCGGACCAATCACGAGACCCAAACTGACGTGGAAACGTAGTACACGTTCTGCCGTGGCTTGCTAGGACTTTCGTTGTGTGAGCGGCAAAATCGGATTTTTTGCTAGGAATAACGCATAGGGAGTGATTAAGATAAACTAGTTTGAGTAGGAGTCAAACAAAATGAAGGTGGGAGACTCTGACTCGAAGAGACGAAGTACACCATGAATCAGGAAAGGGAAACAAGCTTCAAGATACCGTACAGACGCTTCTGCTTCTAAAGTCTTCTCTGGATGTTGAGAAGGGACTAGCGAATATATCCAAGTCAATGACGTGTCCTTAACTGTCTGTTGTTGTGCTTGCGATCACACGGTGAACCTGTGCGATGCATCGACAAAGTTACGACAGTGATGCAGCATGGGACATAGTTGCAATGCGTGCATTCAAATTGAACCTTTAATGAGTCGATACAAGACCTTCTGGTCTTACATCGACTCAAGCTGAGCCTGCTCACAGCGAGCTGCGACGGCAGCAAAGCCAAGGTCACTAAGGAGACGTGGAGACAATTCGATGCGCTGTAATGCTTCAGCATCCGTCAGAATGTTACCACTTGCAAGATACTCTTCAATTTGGATCTGGAGGATTCGCTCACGGTGCGGCGCGCTCAAATGTGCGGTTGTAGCAGCAGCCGCAGCTTCCGGATGGGTGTAATGGCAGCACACCAAGGACAACTTACCTCGGCAAGGAACCTGACCCATGTACTCACCCAGCGAAGCGTAAAACTCCTTGTGAGCCTGGGTCATGTTAGCCCAGCTCTGCATCATACCGAGAATCATCTGAAGCGAATCATCCACAAACCAGATAGTACGATCGGGGCAGTGACGGCCGTCCTCAGAGGCCAAGTGCAATTCGGGAGGAAGCTCTGCGGCAGCATTGGCGTCTGAAGCATTAGTACCATCTGATGACGATGATGATGATGATGAAGTGGAATTACCCGAAGACGACGCCTTGTTGTTGTTAACAGGCGTTGCCTTACGAGGTGGCCAAGTAACCCATTCAAGCTGTAAGAGTCGTTGAAGAACGACACCCTTGTCGATATCGTTGCAGTACACAATGCCATCCACAACTACAGCACCTGTAGCCGACTCCATTGCGCGAGTGGGCAAGGAGGGCGGGGTGTTCGCACTGAGGTCAATACCAAGACCGTTCAATGAGAGAGTTGATGCATAGGCAAGAGACGACGCCCGTGCGGTGAGTCCAAAGACATAGACACCACGAGCTTGGAGAGCTCGAACGACCTCAGCAGTGTCGCTCTCGGTGAGAGAAAACTCCTTCAGCTCAGCGTAGAAGCGGTTGACCATCTGCTGGCGCTCCGCGAAGGTGCTGTTCTTGTAGTGCTCCTGAATGTACTCAGTGAACTTCTGTGCACCCTCGGTGGACAACAGAGAGCTTCCGAAGCGCTTTTTCTTGATCAGAGTGTCGTCGATATCAAGTGCTACGATCGAACCTGGGGTAACGAACTGCAATAGGTTGTTAAACTTGGACAATGCAAACGTCGCCTGGCACGGAATATAGTTGCGCGTGCACGCCGACTCGGGGAAAAGGCGAGGCTCAGGGCTCGACGCAGCGGGTGCGTTTGCGTGCATTCCATTCGAAGCGGCCTCATTTGCGGCAACGGCTGCAGCAGCAGCCGGGGCAGTACCCATCTCATGGCCAGAGCCATGTGCCTGAGCCTGTCTTTCATGTCGGCTGCGTGTAGTCTTCAGCAGAAGCGACTTGAGTGGGTTTGAAGCCGAGCCGGAGGCGAGGGGACGCAAAGAATGGGGCAGCGCAGCGGCCTTGGATTCGCTGTGTGGCTTACTTAGATCGAAACGGATCGGATTTACTGACTCCTTAGTATGCTCTGCGCGGGCGTGGCGACGAAGCGCGACCTTAATGCTCACCGACTGCTGTCGGGGCGTACGGCCGAGCGGATCTTCGCGCTGCCATTTGCTGGAGCTGCTCTTTCGATGGTGCAACATATTGGTGCGTGTCGAGTGGAGACCGAGTGGCGCTAACGGAATAACCTACCGCGGCGCGCGTATCGATGCTCCTAGGTCGTCAAAAGACTCGTAAACTCGGGGGAATTGAGAGAATTTCCTCGAAACCCAGGAAAAGGCTCTCAAAAAACGCTCAAAAGGTTGCCACCGCGAAGGAGACCTCGGATGTCAATGCTTGAGTCGGCTTGCCACGAATGTGGTTGGTTTAAACAGAACCAATGGTTTCAAGCTAGACGCCAAGCAACCTAGTAAATTCGATTCGTATTCTATCCAAAGTGCTCAGGAAAAAAGTATTTCGTCACCCCCCAACCTGGAACTTCCGATCACTCATTTCGGCTTTTTGCTGACGTCCGCAAGTTTTCCAGCACCCCCGGATGTGGTACTCGTCCGCCCCGCCGAGGACCGGCTCAGGCGATGGAGCTTCGCCCGGTTGCGGCTCGCGGGCGGAGACATGGATATGAGACAGGTCGGGCATGCCCTTGCACTAATCCTATCACGGAGAATTAGTGTTGGGTGTGACAGCGTGACGTGAAGACATATCAATGTATATTGAGGAGGGTACAACAGGGAAGGAGCTTCTCGATTGAATCGGGAGATTGGGAGTGTAGTGTTAATGTAATTCTGTGCATGGGGGTAAAACCTTCTGGAAGGCTACATAAAATGTAGTGGCAACTCTATACAGCGAACCGGAAATGGGGAGATGGAAATCGTTGGCTATGCAGCGAGGGGGATGGCGATGGAGATGGCGATGGAGATGGCTCTTCGTCTTCACTGGTGAATCACACGACGTGACGAGGTCGACTTAGGTGGCACAGAATAAACCGTAATCGCTGGCTGCATAAGCGAACCAGGCACGACGGGGCGGCCAAAGTCGATACCTCTTGACTTGTTGAGAGGAGGACGATGTGCAAAGGGATTTTGCTCGTCAACGAGTGCATCCAACTTGCCCTTGGCCAATGCCTCTTGGCGCTTCTTCTCCTCCACCTCACGATCGTGCTGGGCCTGTAGTTCAAGGTTGCGAGCGTGGATACGCTTGGCCTCCTCGAGTGCCGCGGCCTGAATCTCTGCCTGCCTTCGAGGCAAGTTGGAGGGCAGTTTCGCTGGATGGCCCTCTGTGTCGACTGCTCCATGTTCGAGGTGCACCTCTCGACGATATGTGGCCTTGTTTGTTGTAAGGAAGTGTTCATCAGGCTTATAGTCTGTGACGGGAATCACACGGCCCCGAGTATCCACTGCTGTGTGACTGAGATTTCGGGTTTGAGAGTTGCACTCCAGGCCCAGGCTGTCCATCAGCGCAGCTTCTTCAGCCTAGAGGAGTAGATCGAGCATGCGGGCGAGCAAGCAAGATGTGTGAGTGGGTCGTTCTCGGTCTTCATGACTCGTGACCCCGCTACAGAGCTGCCCAAGCTGAGCAATGGCATCAGACTCATCGGTTCGATACGGTCTACTTCTTGGGTTTTGAGGACATATCTAAGTGTGGATCCAGGCTCATGCAACGCAACATAGTGCCAAGCAAAGTCCAAGCGTACCCAGTTACCAATGCGAACGACGGGTCGCCCCGTGGAGTTGTACTGCAGCGCAGCCATGTCGGTCGTTATTCAGAGTTCCTTTTTGAGGGCGATTTTCGAGACTGTTCGGGACTACTGCGAGATGTAGTGGACTATACGGGTGGTACACAGGCGTAGTGACTGGGATGATACAGTTGTGAGTCACTGGCAGCGTCTCCAAGTGCGAACTCCACAACGGCGAGTAACGTGCCAAGCGGTTTGAAATTCTACTTCCATGAAAAAATTAGATGAAACTTACGCCGACAGAAAAATTCCAGATCACCGGTCACTGCGACAGTTACTGCCGAGCGGGTGTCGGAGTGGGGCATGCATATATGGGGGGGGTGGGGGACAGGCCAGGGAGGTCGTGCAGGTGCTGTCGAGACCGGGTCTCGCTTGCTGCGGCGAAGGGCCTCTGTGTAGTTGCGGAATGTGGCCTCCTAACTCGTCACAATGACCTCAGAAGGAGTATTTGCGGCGGTGATCTGGAGATGGCATAGGACATAAGGAAGCTAAGTGGGTGTTTCGAGGTTTATCCCCCTCACGGACTGTCACTGCGGTGACCTCTGTCTATTGCATGCCTCCATGGTCTCCATCCAGAGATGTCGCGGAGTGGCGAAGTTTTGGCCAGTTTGCACATTTACATAGTATTCAAACCAGAGGTACGCGGGAGTACTGGTGACTGAATAAGGACCTTGGCGCGTAATACCGACGCAGTGAAGCGCAATGAGCACACTAGCGTCGGAGCGGACCATGCAGGTCGCGTGGAATGACTTTAGTATTCTGGGCCAGAGCTGGTATATCATACTATGGGTGGTCCTAATCACGCTGAGCGTCACGAAGAGCAAGTACTCGCCGCCTGGCTACATTAAGGCATACATTACTGCCTACTTGGAGACCAAAAAGCTGTTGTTTGAACTGTGTGGACGCTATAACTCGCACTGCGAACAGTTCCCCCCAGACCAACTCGAGGCAAGATGGCGTGCGCTCTGGGAAGAGCTGAAGAAGGACTCTGCGGAATATGAGCTACCAAGGAACTGGAAGACAATCAACCTGTTGTATCACCTGCGTGAGGACACTCGCACCCGGCGAGGATTCTGGAGCAATCGCAAGCGGAGCAAGCAGATTGGAGCACTTCTCATGGACGTACGAGAAACTCTCAGCAACAGCTTCGGTAGCAGCAACAGCAGCCCCAGTACCGCCAGCAGCCCCAACGGTACCCACGGCTCTAGCAGCAACATCCTCAACAGATGGGACAAGGAATCCGAGAAAGACCGAGAGAAAGAAACGTCCAAGGACAAAACTACCAAGTCGAAGAACAAGCCTGAGGAATATTACTACTCTGCTTGGGCGAAGCGCAAGTACAAGAGCTTCTTCGACTCATTGTGCAAGCGTATCATGTGGTCTGAGTGCAAGATTCCCTTAGAAGTGCTCGAGCCGCGCATGAAGGCACCTCCGATCACCTACCTGTTGACCAAAATCGGAACAATTTACCGAATCCTCGAACGATCCATTCATAATGCTATCGGTGCGTACATCGGTGTTTCGCTCGCCGTGCTCGCCCCTCAGCTCTATTCGCTATTCTCGCGGATCTTACCGCATCTCATTGTTGCCTCCGTAGTGGGTGTGGCACTCTGCTTCTATGAACCAGACATCCCATCCATCTTCTACCACGCGCTCACACATTACAAGGAGGAACGAAACGCAGTAGACCTGGCCTTGCCTCGCCTGCAGCACGCTCGAATTGCCCTGGATGACCTCCATGCGCAGTTTAACCGAGTAGAACGGGCAGGAGTGCCCCGAAGCGCGATTCCTTTCTGGGTTCTCACTTTCCATGAGGAGTCAAACGTGGTAACTGCTAACTACGCGCGGGCCCTGCTTCAGTTCTTGGATATCGAATTCTACTTTAACGTTCTGCCACAAGATCCGAAGGCCTGGAGAGAGAGCATGCTGAAAATGGCCCCAACTACCAGTGCCGAGACTTCAGAGCACTGTCTTCCATCAGACCGAGAGTTGTCGGGTCCTCAACACTCACTTGTATATAAGTACCTTCCTGAACTTGATGACTCAGATGAACTTGATGACCCGTCGCCTGAATCCACTCAGTCCGTTGAGTATAGACTCGATACAGAGACGAAGATGCTAGTGGAGAGTCTTATTGGAATGCTTACCGACACCACACGAAGCGGATTTGTCACACCCCACGACTTCGCCGCCTTCGTTGACTCCTTCGGGCCTCTCCAGCTGTGTGTGGAGCGTGTCATTGACCTCCTGCAGGAGGTTGAGCAAGCTCGACATGGACCAAGGTCATCCGGTAGTGTATCTCGCAAAGTGACAATTCAACGTGGCCCACCACGCGAATGGATGTGGTTTGAGTCCGCTCCAAGTGCGCAATTCGAGGCTGACGCCAAATGGTATCGTGAACACAGTGGGCTCGTCAATCATATCTTGTACGCGGTCCGCTTGGTGGGTAACAAGTCATTTTTCATGTCATTATCACCGGATAGTAATAAGCCAGGCGTTACCGTCCCGATCATCCGACACGGTCCATTTTATGTTGTTGCTCTCACTCCGATTCTTGCTGCTGTTTCGCCTCACTCTCTCGGACCAACTCGAACGGACACATCCCAGGCGTCGGGGCCTCACTCCATGAGCTCGTACTTCGCATCACTAACTCACATTGTCACGGAGCTTCAGTCCCAATTAGACAGAGTGACTCAGCAACCCAAGGGTGTGCTGCCCTGTCTGTATCGCACGATCGAGCTCAAAACTCGGCGAGGAGTGATTGCGACCGAAGCTAGGAACTTACTTCATCACGGTCTGCGTTCCCTTCTCACTACAGCAATGCAAGAGAATGGGTTATATCTTCCATCCCAAAGGACCTTTGACTGTGACCCTGATGTACTGGCCTGCATCTTGAACTGGCTCCAGGGTCTTCATGACAAGACTCTTGATATTGGAAAGTGTCTGCCCAACACAGGGAAACCGATTAACAACTTCACGACGATTGTCATTCCTCCGAGTGTTCCTGTCATCTCCTTAGCTCGCGCCCTTCGCTACTTTAAACTCGAAAACATTAGGTACTGTTTCTGCCCACCTCACGATGTGTACGCCATTGATCTGCAAACCGGGGGGATCTCAAAACTTGAAAGCACTTCCGGAACTCCTGGAATTGCAGTTTCACGAACCAATACTCAAATCCCAGCCTGCGCACCAGATCATGAAACTGGTCCAGCCAGACCCCAACTTCCTAAGGATGTAACAACGCCACTGGCTGTGGTGAACTCACCGATAGCTACGATTCGTTCAACAACAGAGGACCTTCTTCCCTCCACATCTTCCCCGCCGGCTGACTCAATATCTAAACCTCGACTGGGAGGTTTGAAGAAGCTACAAAAAACGGAGTTGTAGTCGCCAAATCGTTGACTTGTGCCTATGCATCAGCTAAATATGTTGTATTCTAGGATACATTAGAAAGGCAATGATATGTCACATCCGCAGATAATAAAGAACCACTGACGTTCGCTTAGTGACTCTTAAGCTTAGTCGATTTGTGATGTCGCCAGCTCTGATCGATATGTGGCGACTCTGTCTAACAGAGCTTCATGGATGGGTCCGCCACGTCCTCGATTAATCTCTGCACGGACCTCCTTTTCGAATGAGTCTGGGTCTCGTACCATCAAAACACCAAGCAAGAGCGTGAGAACGCCATGTTGGATAGCAATGGATGGATCATTCAGCTGTGGAAGCAAGGTCTTCATGCAGTAAGTCAGATGAACGCTGTCCAAGTCCCACTGAGGAGTAGATCCCCCTTTAGGCGAGAAGGGCATCGGGGGTTTGAGCAGGGTGAACTCTGGGAACCCGTAACCGATACGAGCAAGGAAAACTGTCAAGGTATCAATATAGACGAGTCGCACCTCTTCATTGGAGTCGTCTAGACGCTTCAGGAGGAGCTGATAGTGAGATGTCACAACGTCCTCGGGTACGATTGTTTGATGGTGGGACATGTCGTGATATGATTTAGAGTCGTCTGCTTCAGCAAAATACCTCGATGCAACTTCTGGATCGCTCATAGGCCTCAGGTTTACACGCCAAAAGAACCCAAACAAGATATGGCCTGCATTCAACCGAATGCTAGGGTCATCATCATCTGTGCAAGATCCGACGACTTTAAGGAAGTTAGGAATGTCCAACTTGCTTAGCACCTCGTCGTTAATCAAGAAATCGCTAGCGAACTCCCGTCGCTTGAGGGCAAGGCTCGCACCTACTTGAAGCTTCGCCGGTACATGGTGTTTCTGGCCTGTGAGATAACCGATCGATGGGATATGGAAGAGCGCATTCAATCCTGCAATCGCTTGGAGCCGAATCGAGCCGTGGACCTCACCAGCAACCCAGACCAGAGACGGTAAGTAAACGCCTTGAATTAAATGCGCATACGTCCCAGGATTAAATGTTGAAAGGTCTGCGAGTCGTACTCGGGAGCTTGCGTTGGGAGGAGACAGGTGGCAAGTAAGACAAGGCTCGAAGAGATGGTGTAAAAATGACAGGGTTCGTACCCGAAGTTGAGTTGGGTTGCGTGGAGCAGCAAACAGCTGAAGCATTGCTAAAAAGTTTTCCTCGAAATAGCTTGGAACTTGGGAAATTGCAAGATGAATCGTATTGAAAAAGCATGCGATGGCGAATAAATGCTGATCCGAATCCGCACTCAAGTACTTTGTGATAGCCTCGGTTGAGCTGAACTCAAGAAGCATATCTGTACCTGGACCTTTTCCTAATGCATTACGTCTCCGAGAGCGTGCAATCTGAGCAGCCGCATGTTCTTGGGAAACCACCTCCTGAAGACTCTGTAATATTTCCCTAGCGGCCCTGTCCTTTTCTGAACCATCCTCAGTTGTCGCTTCAGCACTCTTGGCGAGAACTGGTGATGCAATGATATGGAAAAGAAAACCTGTAACGTGAATAAGGTGGCGATCCACTAAATCCTGCAGCTCACTGGAGCGCAAAGGGCCCAGAGTGCAGGCAGCGTGCTTCACAGCCCGACTCTGCATTTCAGCGAGGCATAATGCAGGAGTCTGCTTGAGGTTCGGAGTTGGAACCTCTTCACGTAGCCCAGTCCCGAATGGATTTTTTGACTTTGTACCTCGTGTGGTGTAGAGGTCATGTACGAATGGGGGTACACCATCGAGTGATCGATCAACTCTTGCGAGGAGACGTAGTGCAAGAATGACCTCACGGAGCTCCGTCTCATTCTCTGCTACATCTTGTGAAAGCGACGTCAGGTTATACGGGGAGTCATGCGATAGCGCTACAGGGCTTCGCAAAGTCCAGAGTTGAATGATCAGCAAGAAGAGCCTGTCGGTATGAGACAAACCTGTGTCATCACGCGTCGCAATCGCATTCGGAGCAAATAGTGAGCCTGGAGCAGGAGTGGGTCGTCCTGTAACCTGAAGTGGGGTTTTCGCGAATGATTCGCGAGCCACCTCCCAGTCATAGACTTGGTGATGGTTTGCAGTCACCCGTTTTGCGTCTTCACGTGCATTGTCCTCGCCATCTTCTAACTGAGCCACCATCGTATGGAGGTCTGCGACAGGAAGAAAGTCGGGATCTGCGATGGTGATCGCTCCCGACGACGGAATAACATAGTTACCTCTCTCGGTATCGCGAACTGCCCCAGTCAGCATTCCCGCCAGCAGCTGCTGAATGATCTGAATCGCAGCAATTCGCAGTGCAGGGATCTGAGAAAGATGGCCCGAAACTCTGGGGTGTACCACAGCCTTTAGCAGGTCTGCAACTTGAGACCGGGTTAGGTAGTGCATGGAAGAATAAATGCGACCAGTATTAGCGTCTCGTCTGTATCTTGGTTGCTGTGGTTCGAAGCCAACTAGCAGCTGCGCTATCGCGCTGAGGATGGAACACTGTGTTTGAACGTTCTTGTTTGCTAATATACCTTTCTTTGAATCAATTGTCGAGGTGGCGGCCAGATCCTCTTCAATTTGTCGCGACGAGCTAAAAGCGTCCAATGTCAAATTCGAGGCCGAAGAGGGGTTCTGGCCATCGCTTGGTGGTGCCAGTATCGTTAGCCACATGTTTGGTGGATAGTACAGGCCGATAATGTTGAGCACGCGCGAGATCATTGCCCGAACGTCAGAACTCTCGTCCATGACTGACTTTACACACGTCGATAAGACGATTGGGAGATTGTGCACTAATGAGGATGGGGATCCAGCAGCAACACAGAGCAAACCCATTGCCGCGCGTTCCCGAACGCTGGCATTCCAGTCAACGATGCGTGAACAAAGCACAGGGACAAGCTTCGGAGCAAAGTAGGCGAGCAGATGTGTGCGACGTAGCTCCACAAGTTCAGGATTCGAGTCGGGAGCTTCTAATGCCGATAGTGCGACCTCTTCGAAGGGGTACTTCAGGTTGGGGAGTAAAGTCGGAAAGACGTAATCTGCGTCGTGACTAGCTGAAGATTCCTGTCCTTGCTTCAACGCTTCGTTAATCCCGAACGATCGAAGTGCTGTAAATGCGTTAGCAGTAAGATCAATTGCTCGCTGAGCGCAAGCAACAACACCGGCAACTTCATCTGCAAGGCACGCCAACAGCGCTGCGAGCACATTGACCAGCGCAGATGACATCATCGCCTGCCTGGGATATTCTGGGTCTGAAATGAACACTTGATCAGCCTCCTGGCCCCACCGGACGATGACGGCTTGGAGCTTGAATGGAATCGCCTCACGAATCAAGGCAGCCCTGTCTACCGCAGCAGATGCCATTGCATTGAGCAAGGCTTCGACGTGTACAGAAATCTCAGTCGGCGTGTTGTTCACGGATGCCAGGCTTGCTGCTGAAGGAACTGGCGAGCCTAGAATTGGACGCTCATTCTTCGAAGCAAGTCCTGCAGTTTCTCCTACTTCTGATGGTGAGATTTCGAAAGCAACCGTCGCTGCCAGGCGCCAGGGGAATGCATCAGGATGCATACATAGCACGGCCTGGATGGCTTCCAGTGCTGCGAGGCGGATACGCGAGTGTTGATGCTTCAAGTTCGCAAGCAGTGGTGGTGCGAGTTGCGCCACATAGTTGACCAAAGTGAGGGAGTCGGATTGACGACTCGAACCAGCGACATCAGCGAATAAGCATACCAGCGTGCATGCTAGTTTCCTTGCGTCTGGGAAGGAGTCAACAAGCGCCTTGCAAACCAGATTAACGAAGGTTGTTCCGTGGGCAAAGAAAATGGTTGGATCTTGAATGGATCTCAGCATATGCTCTGCGATTTGAAGCATCAACAGACGGATTTCTTCGCTTTGTTCTGACTCCGCCCCAGTGCCCGTGCCTTGAGGTGAGGTCAAGTAGGCGGGCAGACGACTCGTTCCAATTGGGACAGACTGCTCAAGTCCCATTTCGTCGGCCTCTCCCTCGGCCCCCAGCGTGGGCAAGTGCAGCTCAACTTCACGCTCTGCTGCCGTGGAGGCACCATGCGAGGCCTGGCTCGTGAGACGGGCAAGTAGGAGCGTTGTGATCTCACCAAAGTAGTTGGAGGCGTTTGGTAGTCGGCGGAGAACTTCGTGAAGCAGAGTAAGGGCAACGACTCGGACCTTCTCAGTGGTATCCCATGCACGTGTGCAGAACAGTTGAAGTAGCGCAGTTCTGAAGAGGTGGTTCAGCTTCTGGGCTGATGTAGCCGCGGAACCTGTGCTGGAAGACTGGACTGCGCGATCAAACTGCTCAAGTCGGGCACTGACCAGCTTTTGAACCTCGGTAATCGCTTCAATACGCAGGTTGCGGTTGCAATCACCAAGAGCACGGGAGGTCCTCTGCAACTCGCGCTGCAGACCCTCGAAAGTCACGTCCTCCATTGCGTCAAACCACTAACACCCGCGGTCGGACTGTGAGGACTTTCAAGCTGGATTTGAAATAGTTTCAAATTCGGGAGTATGCCGTTCGACTATCACGTAGATACCCTGTGTCAAGGTAGAACGCGACGGAAGCACCAGGTAAATACGTTTTCTTCACAGCGACACCGCTTCACTGCGTCGGCTTCGCGCTGCGAACAGTGTGGAGTTTAAACTTCAATTCGTGATTTCATCCACCCGTTTCTGGAGTTTCGGTCGTACCACTTGGTTTCCTCCACGTCGAGATACCAGGCTCGAGCAAGTGGGGTGGGAAGGATGCTGCGTCATATAGTACGACGCGCGTGGGCAAATTCACTGGCACGTTTCCGGCCTCGGATCCCCGCCTCGCTGCGCGATGGAGCCTGCCAAAGTCATGTCTCTGTAATCGGAGATTCCAGGAAGGATACTGCACGCGGGCTGTGGCAGAGCTGGGGTGGGTTGGCGCATACTGCAGCGCGCTATCCTGATATCCTGACCTATCGCGCCTTCTCAACATCGATACAGGACGGAATCCCACTCAAGTCCGCGCTAAGGCAGTTCTACTTGAAGGTTCACCCGGACTTCTTCTCGCGCCATCCAGAGCAGCAAGAGGAGAACCAGCGGTCCCTCGCGGATCTCATGGCATTTCTCGATGATGCGAAGGAGAGTACACTCAGAAATGGTGTTCTTGAGCTCGTCTTCCACCTGCGAGCTGTCGTTGCTGAGACCACTGACGAGGCTTCGAGCGACAGAAAGTCGGAGGAGGATCCTGAGGCGCTCTTGGAGAAAGAACTAAAGTCCAACGAACTGGGGCCAGATGCAGCATCTCGAGCTGGTGATGCTGGTGTGGGCACCTCGTCGATATCGAGTGCCCCAGCAACCCAGCAAGCCGAACGGACGGATGCTCGGGCTAAGTCAGCAAAGACAGGATCGGTTGCTGCAGGTGGGGCCGGTGACGCGCCAGTGACTTCCCATGACATTAAATTCCAGACTCTGAAGACGTCGATCACCATGCGAGCGACACCGGACGATGCATACGAAAAATATGTTCTGAATCTGCTCGCCAACCTGATGCAACGCGCCGGTATTCCATGCGCTAGCCGTTGGAGTAACAAAACGGACTCGTTATTTGGACGGCCCAAGCACCAGAGCAGAGATCAACAGGCTCCCCATGAGAGCTGGGGTGGAGGACACTACACAGAGCGTGGCAGCAGAGGCTCTGGTAGACGTCGGCACTGGAGAAGCTTTGTTGACGGCAATGACCCAGACGACGATATTTCCAACGTTAGTCTTGAGGAGTTTTTGAGTGCAGTGGCCAGTGTCGCCCAGGAGCGGTTCCTACTCACTCGTGGTGCCGTTCCAGTCAGCTACCTGGATGAGACCAGGCTGCGTGTTCGTGGCTTCAAGTTCGTCTTCCAGCGCCAGTCTGCAACAACAGAAGTCGACTCAACCTCGCCAATGCACCGCGAGGCGCTGACGCGGTTCAGAAACGCTGTGTCTCAGAGCTCTACACTGGGATGGGTTTTGGCAGATGATGTCTCGCAAGATCCGCGAACAATCGACAACCAGAAGCGCGAACAACCCTTGCTCATATTCCCAGAGGAGTCACAATTCCGACCCAATTACAGCACTGACCTAGCAGTTCACAAGGTTCGAGATGCCCTTTCCAATGGAATTGGTGCAGACAGATCAGTGGAGCAAAACGTCCTAACATTGCTGGGAGCTCGATCAAATGACTCTCTGTTATCAGTTGTTATTGTTTTTTCTGCAGAAGGCTCTGATTGTTTTGTTGACTCCGCAGGACGGCTCGTACTGGGATTAGGGGCACCACAGGAGAAGTGGATTGGATTCTTCGAGAACCCTCAGTTATTGGATCAGGCCCATGACGCACGAATGCAGATGCAGAAGCTGCAGCAGCATGCCCTTGCGGCCTGCACTGAGATCGGTTTCCACCACATCTTTAGCGAACCACTGCTACGAGGCCATCCCTTGTATCTGACGTTCCTCGAAACGCTCTCGAAGCCCGATACCAAGGATGTTCTCAAGGAACTTTTCAAGCGACAGCCGAGGCTAAAGGAGCTTTCGATGAGAATCCACGCACCAACAGATGGGGGTTGGGCGGGAGCTCTCCGTTGTGCTGGCTTCAGCGTTCGTGACGTAGACGCCGCCAGCTTGACTGCAATCGAGGTTCAGTGGCCACTGGTCTCCAGCGAGTTCCTTGCGCAAACTGTTGGTAAAGAGTCGGCAGATGCAGCCGAGAGCGTGTTGCTTGATCGATTGACTTATGATGCAGATATGGGAGTACTACTAATTCCAGCGGATGTGGATACCTACACGTTGTGCAAGTTTATTGAGGAGAATGGTAAGTTGTTTGACACATGAGGCTATTGCTGTGGTGCGACATTGGATGAGCTCCGTTTTACTATGTGACTGCGGTATAATTACGATATAATAATCGACCATTGGTTGTATGAATTAAACTAATCTAGGTATGAAGGCAGTCAAAGCACAGGAGGAGTATGTTAGAAACGAAAGGCTTTACAATGAAGAGACGTTGGCTCTGAAACGCATCTTACGTTTGCGCGGTCTTCAGCGCGCGCCGAACGTAAGCCTGATTGAAATGATTCAGTGTTGCAGGCGATTACGCTCAGCTCGAATGGGAATACGTTATGCTCTGGACAGTTTGAGCTTAAGGATTGGACACGAATACCGCTATGACGCGGAGCATGGTTGGATCACCATCCCCCACTCATGGTTCTAACAACTACATGAGTACTTGGATGTGTTCTGAAACGCATGTAGCCGCTAGTCTTCGTCAGGGTTATATGGAACTGGATGCGGTAGAGGCTTCATACTTTCCTTCTTAGGGTCTCGTTTGAGCGATTTCCGCATGTCGTACGCGTCTTCGAGTCCACAGTAGTAGTCTATCACCGTTCGATACACCACGTAGCCCAATTGCTTGTACATATTCACGGCCACTCGATTCGAGGGCCTTACATACAGATCCACGAAGTAACCATTGTGCACCTCTTCCGAGACCCACTCGAGGTATTTCATCAAGATCGTCGCGAGGCCCAGCCGCCTGTACTGAGGTGCAACCGTCACTGCTGTAACGTGGCCGTGCCACTTCTTGCCAACGCCTTCTACCTTGCCGATAACTAGAGTGGGGGTAAGCGAGGTCAGGGAAGTCCATAGTCATGGTGAGAGGCGGAATTCCAGACAGGCAACCATTATCACTACCACTGCCACTGGCACTCACTCACTCACGCTGCCGTATATCACTGCCTGGATGCACGTCACACTGCGCTTCGTGCAAAGCTAGTCTAACGGCAGTACGTACCATATCCGCCGATCTGTTGGTTGGGGCCGGGCATCTGGGATAGCATGCAGATCTCGGGCCACTTAGCGAGGTACTGCATGTAGTAGGACGTCTGGAATGTCTCCGTCAGGTGGTCCAGGTTCACCTGGTTAATCCGGAACAGGTCCTATACGAAAGGGAACGGTTTTCAACGTGAGCAACGCTCTGTGCGAGGTAGCAGATACATGCATTCGATGAAACTACTGACGTACCGTCATCTGGAACCTCCGTAGCGTCGTCATCTCTACCGGATCTCGAGATATACCTCCCGGAGCAAAGTGCTTCGTGTGGTGAATTTTTCAAGAAATCCGGAAAATTACCTGGCAAAAAAAATGGACGGGGCAGGATCAAAGGGGTCTGCAAAGGGTAAGACGAAAGCAAGGCCACCGCAGTTATAACGCAAACGACCATTTATGTTATTACAGCTACTTTAAGCACTATTGTGTCACATATAGGAAGAAACCGCGTCCCGGAACTTTAAAGAGGTTCAGTAGGAAATCAGTAGGTTGAGGGTGGATTCGCGACACGGATGACGGATGGCTGAGCTTTTAAGCAACCAAGGAAGATAGGGGTAGCTGTAATAAATATTCGTTGAAGATGAAGGGCAGATCACCTGGAGCTGAGTGTCTATTTTGGCGTAAATCCAGTACTCCACGAATGTGGAAGGAATGATGGTCATATGGCAGAGGGATAACTCGTATAAACCTGGATACTAAGCAGGAGATAGAGTTAGCCATTATTGTGACGACGCATGAGTATAGTCACTGCGATGTGGACTTTGGGCACCCTGACGCTGCCACTTAACCGCTGAGGAGCACGTAGCAACGGAATACTGGACTGAGTATCATTCCATCCACTCAAACCCAAGGAAACGCCGAGATATACCTCATTGCGCGAGGAAAGGCATTTCCATGGGTATGCGCGCATTCCCCTGTAATAGCACAAGGTAAGTCTCGCTGTAGACATCCCACGCGAAGAAAGCAGAAGAGAATAGAGTAGTATTGCTCAAAGCGCTGGTCGAAAGAAACATGCGGTGATGGAAAAAAATCATGCGCTTCTGTGCAATCTATGCAGCTGGAGAATCGCATCGGTGCGGTTCAACACGTCCGAAAAGTCTCCTTTGTCCTAGTGCATACCTAGGGCTGTCTCAAACATTGGGAAAAGGCACAATATCGAGCGATAGAAGAATTTTCGCCCCTATTGCAGCCCCTGGCACTTGTCGAAAGAGAATTTTTCTGCCTCGAATTCCAATAGGAGCTCGCAGCAGCTTGCGTGTCAGGGATTGGCGAAGCCCTAGATGTGCCTTCCACCAGGACACCCTCGACCTCGAGCTACATGTATCCTGAGGCCCGCCGGCCCCTGCATGAAGCAAATATGAACAAACCCACCATATCTTAATATTTGCATGTTATGTCGCGAGGCATTGCATCAAAGGAAGCGACGAGTGGAAAGTCCGAGGTGAAGGATCTCTAACATTTGAGGCAGTCGTCCCATCCATAGATGCATTTAGCTTGTGTTGCCTTTGACACACTAGTGTTTCGATGGCATCATGCATGAGTGGTGTTTGGCGCACCCTGGATGACGAGTGCTTCGGGTTCCGCGACAACCTCAGAGGGGGAGTTTGAAAGCAGGTAGGTGCTGAAAGAAATCATAGAATATCGAAAAGCTGTGTACAGTCGCTTGGAGTTAGCTGTAACCGCAGACGTCACAAACCATGATAGGAGGCAATGTTTATGATGCCACTTCTCATTTATAACCATTCAGCCTCAGCGCTCAGAGCTGTTGCGGGTTTGTCTGTGAACATATGGATATTGCTCGCATGTTGAACGCATCGTATGCAAAATTTTTACCGCAGCCCTAAACACTATAACACTCGAAGGAAGAGAAAATTCACGCCTTTTATACTGCTGAATCATTTGGTGCTTTGGACACGGCATTATTTTTCCATTCTCAAGGAGCGAGGTGTGCATGCTATCAAGAAAAAAACACGCCCCCTGCATGATCACGTCGTGCTTAGCCGTACTGCGTCAGGTGCGTCATCGTTTGTGGGTAGTACTCACTTATTTGGTCAAGTCGATCTTGGGAGGCTCGTATTTCGAGAACTTCTGGAAGAGCTCGGCACCGCGATTGCCACCTTGTGCTGCGGCTGCGAACGGTGCGTTAGTTGGCAGTCCGCTTGCGCCTCCACGAGACTCAGTGGTGGTCGTAGTAGTGATCGTGGTAGTCGTAGACGAAGTAGGACCTGCGACCTTGGTAACGGTAGTCGTGACTGCAGGTGCTGCTGCAGCAGCTGCAGGAGCCACCGATGTGGTGGTTGTCGTGGTCGTAGTTACGGTGCGCTTCTCGACAACAACGTCTTTGCCCAAGTACTGGTCGATGCGACGCATAGACTCCTCCGTGGAGATCTTGTTGCGGAGCTAGAGCGCGAAACGCAGAATGCACAAGGAGATGACGTTAAGGTTAGTTCGTGACATTCGCAGCGGTTCCAGCGGACACCGGGGAGATTGAACCAATCTGAGCGCACCGTTTGGGTGTGAAGTAGCCCTACGTACCTGATAGTCAGTGGAGAACTCGGAGTTCCAGTTGCCTGTAGAGGACATGGTGCGATAAAGGGTTGAAGCAAAGCTAGATATTTTTCGACCAGCGCGCGTGGCACAAACGCGTCAGGTTTGGAGGGAATTCAGGGAGTCTTTGTGAGATATGACATAAAATTCCTGCGAGTATGCGTGCAGGTTAGTTGAAGCGATACAAAGACACGCCATCCACTCGCTAGAGAACGAGATATCCACGTCCAACGCTCCCCGTGTAGCCTCCTATTTTTCCATGGAATTTTTTTATTTTCCCATTTTAATTTTTCGAGCCGGAATTTTTTTTTTATTTTCGATTTTTTTTTAGTCCTGATCAATGTTGATGTCCAGGGAGTCGTACTGGTAGCGTTCCTTGTTTGCCTTGATCGCCTCGATGATAAGCTTGAACGGAGATAGTATTCGCAGCTGCATGTGAACCGTACCGCAACCGAAAACGCAAAGTGCAACCTAGATGGAGAGTTACGTGATGAAATATTCAGTGGTCCAGTGAGGACACAATTTCGATTCGCTGTGCGGAGAGGGGAGGATTTGACACAATACCTGCAGCTCGTGATAACTGAAAGCATCCAGGCAAAGACATATGCATGCAGAGAAGCCCGAGAATCATACAAATACGTACAAATTGCTCTTCAGGCTTGTAATCAGCCAGGGTCTGTCTGAGTTTGCTAATCAGTCCCTCATCCTTCAATGACTCGTTGGGGTGTTCAGGAACGATATCGCTAGATGTGGGGAGGAAGTGGTAAGTGGTAAGTGGCCAGTGAGTGGACGGCGTGAGAGCTCACATTCCGAGGCGAGATAAGGCTCAATCATATCCGGATTGATCACTTGACATCGCTTTCTCTCGGCAACTCGACTGAGTTCAAGCTCAGGGCTTACGTACGCAATGTACTCCTCAATGGTAACATAGTGGCAAATCAAAGTGCGGTTAAGCGGGACACCTTCAGGGGTCTTGCGCTTGGTAAACCTGAACTCAGCGAGTGTAGATTCAGACTGTAGGAAGAGAAAGCCGCGTTGCTTGGTGCGTTGGTACTGGCAGACGACGAAGGGGTCAACAATCATCTGGATTTGATCCAGGATGCGGTCGGAGATCTTCTCGTCCTTGACTTCTTCCGCAGAGATGTAGTCTGGCGTCTTCTCCTCCATCACCTTCTTCACCAATGGGTGCTGCTCGTGCTCGCTCTCCGCCTTGATCTTGTCCAACTTGGTCGGGTCGCACATCAGGCCGTGCAATTCAGCGTCCGCCTTGAGACATTCCTCGCTACAAGGGGGATATGTTGGGGGAGGTATCATCAGCTAGCTGCATCGGCGAGCCACGCAGAGCCCTCTCCGTTCACTCGAAATGGACCGTAACTTGTTTCGCATTTGGATCGAAAGACAGAACTTACCTACAATACTTGGCAAACTTGCATTTGGGGCACACAACGAAGGGCTGGTCGACCTCGTGGGCGTTACATTTCGCGCGTCGGCACCGAATCGGTGCCTTCACAAACTTGCTATCCTTCGCTTCAGACATGTACACTCCGGTGTGCTCAGGTTTCTTCGGCGTCTCACCCCGGGGACCCGTTCTCCGCGACTACGCACTGCCCAGCGATTCCCAGTTGGAGCTAGGCCGCCCACGCGTTTTCGCACGTTTTCACGCGGTTTCATGCCCAGGCACTCCCTGCGGTGCACTGAACCAGTGTTGCGCAGCACCCTACCCCCAGCTCACCCCCGCGATCCGTCCTGGCCCAGAAACAGAGCCGGGTGGATGGTGTCTCGCCCAAATTCGCCGGAGCCGTTTTTTCGTCCCTCAGTCGACATGTTCGAGTCGCTATATCTCGCAGCCTGTGGGTCAGGTCTGCGATATAAGCGCGTCGGTGTGTGTAGAGCATCTAGTAGCACTAGTGTGTCCCGGTTTAACTCGCGCTGGCACTGTAACTCGAGCTCAAATCAGCTTTTGCGATCGAATCCACATTCAAAAGTCGTTACGTCGGTTTCGTGTGTGTGTCTCAGCCAGGATAGGGTGCTGACTCGGGTTTCTTGCCTGCGCGCCCGTCTTACGACTACTTTAACCCCATTATCAACCCCCCTTCCAGATGGCCTCGTTCGAACCCCACCGGGGAACGAAGCCAAAAGCCCAGGTCACGCCGCTTCCCGCTTCGCTAGCGTCTTTGGGCTCGGGTGCGGGTAGCGGCACGGGTGCGATCGGCATGGATGCCAGCACAGTGAAGAACACGACCCGGCGACTCGATGACGCCGCATCACTGGCGCCCCTCTCCTCCTCTCGCTCCCAGATGTCGGCGATTTCTCACCGGTCCCAGAGTCACGCTGAGAGCAATGGCAGCATTAGTAGCCGCAGCTTGGGTGGTAATGGTAGTCCACGACGAACCACGAGCCAGCTGCAGCGTCCCGCTTCCATCATGTCCGATGCTCATCCCGCTAACGATACGAAACAGTGGAAGTTGAATCTGCAACGAGGTCAAGAGCGTCTTCTTCATGAACGTGCTTTCGCTGCTACGCAAGAATTACGAGCTCACCAGCGCGAGATGAAGCGACTTGAGGCTGAGCGATCGGAGGTCATCGAAGGCATCGACGAATTTGAGCGCAACTTGGATCGTCAGTATCATATGACCGACAATACCGCAGCACACCCGCTCTCTCAAACGCTCAAGACCTTGGAGCCTGCTGCGCAGACATTGACAGTGCAGCAGCCGATTAGTGACGTTGCATCCTCTAAGCCGGCGAATCTCGCCTCAACCATGAACCTCAGCAACACAAAGAAGTTCGCAACCACGCGCGCTGGCGTGAAACCTCTCCATGATCGTGTGGCGAAGGATACCGAACTTCGACAGGAGCGCGAGCAGCGTCGAAGGCAGGCTCTCACTCAGCAGACTCAGTTATTTGATCAAGTCGATGCAGAGCGAGGAATTGAAATGATCGTGAAGCGTCTGGACCGTGAAAGTGAAGAAGAACGCAAACTTGGCGAGGACCTCTGGCGTGCCAGACAAATCCGATTAATCGCGGAGGCCAAGAGCCGTGCACGTGTGATTCAGCAGCACAAATTACGACAGGAGCAGCGCGACGCTGTACTTGAACGTGGTAAGGAGCTTCTCCGCCGCCAGGCGTTTATGCATCAAATCAATGTCGAACGTGACCAGGCACGTATCGCCGAACTCCATATGTTAAAGGCCATTCAGATCCATGAGCGAAACTACGCATATTGCCGAGGTCTCGCATATTCAATCGTCGACATAGCCATGAAGGCGGCTGCTTTCCGAGAGATCACCGAGCAGTCTGTTATCCCTTCGGCATTGTGGCGAGAGTGGACGCAACTCTTCGTCAAGAAGCGACCTGAACCTCGCTACAGCCAAGACGATGACGATTCTGGTGGCTCTGACTACGAGCAAAGTGTTGATGGATTGAATGTCGAACAAGGGGATAGTTCTGTCGAGACCGCAAGTGTTTCAAATATGAATGTGAACAGCCTTCCGTCCTGGATTCGCGGAGCAGGTCCTACTCTGGTTTCTGCACTGGCTACAATTGATGATCCCCTTGGCCTTGTATCTGCAAACAAGCCGTCGTCGTTCTTCGGGTCCATCGCGGCGGCCGCAGCAGCAGCCTATCCTCGCGCAGTCCTGCTCTCCACAGCACTCACCGCACCCGAGAAATCGCAAGAGGGATCGGAGAGCACTGGAACTTCTCCAGTGTCTAGCATTCTACTTGCACGCAAGCCATCCATATCGACGACATCGCGTCTGAATCTGGGCCTTCATGCACCAAATCAGCCTGAACACGATGGCGAGAGCGACTCCAAGGGTCATGTCAGCCGACCAAAGAAACAAGCTCAGTCAAGCCAGCCAGACCACCAAGCAGGCGAAGACCAATCTGGGGACTCTGAAAATTCAGGAGAGCCACCCTTCGAGGAGGCGGATGTACAGGCGCTGTTAGGAATTGACCGTGAACTGCTCGCTACTGCATCCATTTTGCATCCCCAAACTCCGGAAGAAGCGGAGCTGCTGGACCAGACCGCATTCGAGGACTATCTCGACTGCAATGGTCCTTGGGGATCGATTGCAGATGCTGTGAGCGGAGACAAGAAGTATCGCAACATGTATAACAATTTGCTGGGTGCAGTTGTCGAGAAAATTCTTGATGTTGCCGCAGCACGAGAGCCTAAGCCGCCAGTCGTAATAATCCCACCCAAGGCCTTGAGCGTCGTTATCCTGGGTAAGCCATTCTCAGGGAAGCATACGATAGCACGGGCACTCGAGAAGCGATTTGCACTTCGCGTACTAGATGCTGATGAAATAATTATGAATGTGTTAGAGGCTGCGCGGCAGTCTGGTGTGGAGGAGGTTGACGAGAGGGGCCGCCCGCTGAAGGTCGACAATCGCCGTGCTAATGCATCCTCATCAGCTGTGCAGCCAGCCGCAGCTGGAGCTTCATCCACTACATCGGGCGGCAGTAGTGCAGTGGCTACTACTAAAGACGCAGCAGGTGTGCAGAATCCCACACTGGCTTTATTGCTGTCGTCACCAAGCCCTGCTGGAGCGCAATCGAGTGGAGTCGATATCACAGCTGCAACGTTGAGTAATATTGCTTCTGCTTGCATGCTCCCTACACAACATCCGCAACTCTCAGCGGGTACGGTCCGCGCACTATCATTGGTTGCAACAGCTGTTACAGCCGGTAACACCGCCAATAACGTTGCGGCTTCGCCGGCCACTACCGGGACCCAAGGCCGCGCGAACACTCCCGAATCACTGGAAGGAGAATGCCTTTTCCTCGGCGCTGCTGCCAACCGCATCTTGGCTCGGGGTGAGTCACTCCCAGATTCGCTTGTTGCGGCTATCATCGCCAAGTCAGTACTCCGCTTCAGTTTGCAAGACGCGCTCGATGCCCAGTCCATGTCTGAATCACAGTCCACAAAGACAGTCGCATTGCGTCCGCCAACAGAGACCGACGGCTTGCCCAAATCAGGACGTGGTGGTTGGATCTTAGTCGGCCTTCCCGAACGCCTCCAAGTGGTCCGCGCGTTTGAATACTACATGAGCGGCTTCGACATCCCTCGTCCAAAGAAGCAAGGAGTCCCAACTATTACAAAGGATCCCCGCAGACCTGTTGCTTCGCGCATTGCGCCCCCACCTAGTGAACAGGCTCACGCAATGAGTCAGCTTCAGGCGCAGTCGGCCTTGGTGCCTAGTGGCGGCCACAACTTCGTACCGGAGAGCCAATCGCGATTACAAGGCCCTGACGCGTTGTTCCCGGCTGAGCCCGTCTTCACCTCTGCACTCGATATTGTTCTGTATCTCAACGTAGACGACACGACCGCTCTTCGTCGAGCACACGGGCGCGCAGTCGATCCAGCAACGGGAGCAGTCTATGCTCGCGGAGAAGCTTTGGACGCAGCGCTGGAGTCTCGACCTGATGTTGTTGAGCGTTTAGTGCCGTACGAAGATGCCAAGTTGGCCAAGCTTCCTGAAACCTTGGCGGCTATCCAGGAGCAGAAGGACCACATTTTCTGCTGGTTCAAATCATTTGAGCTGCTGCATGTCGTCAATGCTGAGACTTCTCAAGAGGAGGTCGAGAGAGAAGCATTCGGTGCCATTTCGCATCTTATCTCACTCCAACAAAAGGTTGAACAGGCATCAGAAAAGGGTGAGAGTGAGCCAAAGGGACAGTCAAGTTCTGCATCAGACTCGGAAAGTGGTGCCTGGGAGAACTTGCTTAAGTCTGGTGGCCAGCCTGGAGACAACAGCACGGCTCTCGTGGAGAAAGAGTGGAGCAATCGGTTGGACAGCGTTATCACATGGGCCCAGCGTGAACGACCATTGGATCCCGCTCGGGCAAAGATTCACAAGCACGTATCGGATCGCTTTGGATGGTGGTTGTTCCAGGACCAACGCTTCGCAACTTTGCTAGCTGAGCGTTGGATTGCTCTCGAAGCCACTTATACCTCGCGTTGCAAGCGACTTTTGCACATGTTACGCTCCGAGAGGTTGTACACACTCGAGTTACTTGCATCGTTGAGAAATAATTACCTGGCCTTTTTAATGCGTCCTGACTCGAAGCAGCGACACATTCGCGAATGGCAAGCCAATTTCAATGCTATCCCCCAAGATCTCCGACGAGACCCTCAGACTAAGGATGAACTGTTTGTTCGAATCGAGGAGCTGGGAGAATTGCTTTACAAGGAAACCGATCAGCGGCTGGAGGAGGGTGAGCGTGAGTTGGACGCTATCCGCGTATCGGGAAGCGTCGAACACCGAGTTTTTGCCCTCATCGTGACTTATCTGTGCATGATGCAACTGGAAGTCGACAGGTACTTACACGTTACAAAGATTATCCAGGACTTCTATGCATCGTTGGTGCGTGTACTTCTAGCTGACGATGAGGCTACACAGTATGCAAAGGCAGCAGGAGCTACGGCTCAAATTACGTTGCCACCAACGATCCTGCTCACGTCTTCGCTTATCCCCTTCCTCCAAACCATCCTTGAAACAATCGATCCCTCCGGAAAGATTCTTGCCAAGGTTCATGGGTCAGATAAAGGAATGGACACGCTGAGCTCGGCCAAGGTCTTGCTCGAGCATGATACGTCGATTGCAAGTGACCACTCCGAAAGTAATCAGAGTTCAGTTGCCTTTAAACACTTCCAGGCTTTATTCGGCTCATTGAGCAATCCATCGGGCCTCAGTCAAGCTCCCAATTACCAGGCGCTCTTGACTGCAAGCTTGAATGTTCCGGTTGAGGATACCGACGCAGAGCATGGTTCGAGTCATAATCTGCCCGAAAAGCCGTCTGACCTTCCAACGGGAAGGAAACAACGAGATCAGAACAAGAGTCATGGCTCTGGCGTTGGCAACACATCCACTACAGCATTGGCTAACACAACCGGCGCGTCTTCAAGTCTAGCTACGATGGGAGGCAGCTTACAGAATATTCAAGGTGGAGGCGCCTCAGAGAGCGAAGCAAACCGTAACTTCGCGGCCATGCTACCCCCTGCGGTTATTGCAGCGTGCAAGCTTGTGCTTGACGAGTCAGTACGCTTTATTGCTCAGCAGGTTGTAAACCCTGCTGAAGCTTTGGATGCTCTGAAGGGCGTGTCGCAAGTTCCAGAAGCACAAGCCCCGACTGCACCAGCGCCTTCCGCGAATAACAGACCTCAGCGGTCGTCCGGAGCCGCAACTACTGGCAACAAGGTATCTGGAGGTTCATCCCTCACGCGGGTGCCTTCATCGTCACAAAACCTTGCGACACAGTCGAATGCATCATCAACTCAGGGATTGTCTCAGGCGGCAGGTGGCAACTCGAATGTCATCAGCTTCTCCACTCCTGGTGATTTGTCGGAAGATCAAATCAATACCGCACAACTCGAAGTGCCTGACTTCGCACCAATTGATAGCAATGCCACTCTCGATCAGATCAGCGCTGCTCGCAAGGCTCGTATCGCTCAGCTGAATGAAGCATTTGAAACGCAGCTTAAGGTTCTGCTGAGTCGTGAGGCTGTGATTCTTCGAACACGTATTATCATGCTTCAACGTGCATGCGTGGGTGAAGTTGAGAACCTCGTGAACCACTGCGATAAGGTTATTTGGCGCCGTATGCATGAGGCACTAGTTGAACGCATCAAGGATGAGCATATTGCAATCGAAAGGTTGCTATCCCATCTTCAGGATGTCGTGCAAACTCAGCGCAGCCTCCCCTACCCAATTCACATCGAGAATGATGAGGTTTTTGTTCAGACAGCTGTCGTACAGGCCAATGAACTGAATGAGTAAACATCTACGCAAGTCTCCCGCACGCAAAAGGGGAGCGTGCGACTGAGTTAATCTTTATGCAAACATAAAACCTTCTTACAAGTGTCGATTTGATGCGAAAGCACATGGAAGTCTGTCCTGTTGCCCTGCACGAGTTCAAGTAGGTCGTCATCCTCAAGCTCAACTAACTCCCCAACGCTGAAGCCTTGGATATACTGGATAATTCGTTCATCGAGTCCCAGTTCTTGCAGCACTTCAGCGGCGTCCGAGTCTCCTGTAAAGGTGGGTATTTGTGGCTTTGAGACATCTAGTACCGGTTCAATAGTTCGTGACACTCGGTCTGGTGTCGCTTCATCTGCAAGACCTGTCAGGGGTCGTTTTGATTCGCCTTCTTGAGTGGAGAATATTTCATGCTCGCCCTGATCCATCTGTTGCGCATGGTCCTCAGTATCCGTATCTTGCATCGGTTTGGGTTCTGTATCTGTAATTTCTGTCTTCGGCAGCTCTGGTGATGACGCGGTGGCCTCACTTGATTCTAATACCGTGCTTGACAATGCGGCAGAAAGCGGCTCTTGCCGGTTGTCTACAGCTTGCTCGAGTTCGGGCAACGCTGGTTCTACCTTAGCAAATGGTTCCGCCTCTTCATTCATCGAGTCATCTTGGACGTCTACATGGTGTACACTATTGGATACTTCATCATCAGTCTCTGATTCACTCGAAGACAGGGCCTCCGTAGAAGCTTGTACTTCTTCAGTGGGCGGCGGTAGCGAATCGCGCAGCTCTGCGACGTGCTCCAACACATCATCTAATGATGACAGATCAGGGTCATTTTGGATGTACTTTACAACACATTCGAAAACACCATACGCTGATTCTCCGACTAGCAAGGAAAGTCGACTTCGAGACATCTCAGGCCACATAGCATCATTCACTTCGCGTAAAACTGATACCACATTCGCACTCAGGCTCATCCTTGTCGAGATAGGGAGAAGTTCTTGTAGGATTTTGACAAACGCCTCATTCGATTCGGTCAAGAAGGTTGGACGAACCGATCTCACTTGTTCCAACAAGGTACTTGCATCATTCAGCTGCATCTCATTCTCTGTGCCAATAAGACTCGTCATGCACTTCATTAGCTGTGAAGTTATGATGACCCACTCTGAAATACGAGTGCAGTCTTCCGAATATTGTGTCGACAGCGAAACAAGTCCGGCACATTCTGCAACTGTAGTAGCTTCTGATAACGCCAGATCAAGGTCTTTCAGCTCATGCCGGATTGCCTCAGTACCAATAAGTTCGTCTCTTTTCGATATGTGATGCACAGGTTCATTACGACTAGACTGGACCCTTGACCTTGATTTCCGAATTGGCCCAAGATATTCATCAAGCCCGACGCCATCGATGGGCTGTCTTTTGATTCTCTCCATTGTGAGTTGTCTTACCAGAGAGAGAGCCTGTGCCTGACGATGTGCCCATCCAGATTCGTAGACCGCTACCCGACGAGCCAATCGGATGCGTCCGAATCTGGCCTTTACTGGTGCGGGTTCCATAGTTTTCTGTGACTCACGCTGTGGTGGCTGTGGTGGCTGTGGTAGCCGTGGTGGCTGGATGGGTTCTAATTTCGATTCTGACATCTCGAGTTGTGCCTTCGTATCATCGTCAAAGTTTGCTGATGGGATCAACTCTCTCCTCCTTGTCCACTGTAGGATCTTCTCACACACCTCCTCTGGATCGGGAATTGTACTTGTGGTAACTTTGTTTGGCTTGAGCTGTGAGGACGCTTGCCAGGAGGACGTAACCCCAATCCCTGGACGCTGAGGCCTCTGCGCAGAGGCTGCAGAGAAGCGTTTGAGGTGACCGGCAAATAGCCGGCGACTCAAGACGCCCTTGTAACGATAGCTTGATAACACGGAAGCAGTTTCTGGATTAGATACAACTTCACGCGCTTCTAGGAGCTTTCGTGTCAAAATTGAGTCCAATGCCTCACGAGTAAAGTCAAGTTCACTTACACCATCCATTTCATTGTGAATCCTTGGCTTCGCCGGAATTCCAAGAACTTGCAATGCTCGAGCAACACGGAGCTTCTCAGAGATGGCCGCAAGTTGCTTGCTGTCCTCTTGGAATTCTGGCAAACCTAATTCCATTCCTAGTAATGCTGCCCTACTCGGACGCGATCCATACATGCTAGAGGATTCATCTACTGTGTAATGGTGCTGAAGTCTTCCATAAGCCAAACGCCGAGCATAGCCATCCAGTAGCGCTTGTGTGCACATATGACATGCGTTGCACCATGCATCTTGGCAGTTTGTGCAAAGCTCGCGACGGTTCTGCGTCAGGCACAAAACACATCTAGGCGCAGAGTACTGAGACAAACGTAGTAGGGGTTCTGCCCACGTGGTCTGTGCTGTGGAAGAGGACATACTAGTGGGACTAACAAGTGGAGGGATCGAGGGGACTTCCATTCCAGCTGCAACAATCAGACTGAGCGCCGTCCAGTTTCCGCCCGCGACGGCGCACAGAATAGGGTGTGCTTTTAAAAGAGGGAAAGGTACAACGGCGTCCATTAACGCATTCATAAAACCCCAAATCTTCTGATCATCATGGTTTTCTGGTTCCTGATTCTCCAACTTTGGAGAAGGGTAAGGGTTTGGTATTTCACCAAAGAGATTCTGACCGTGCGCAATGAGATATTTTAGCACGGGCGCATAATTAAAGTAACAAGCCAGATGTAGCGCCTGCACATGAATCATTCGACGGCAGATGTGTTCGAGGAGCCGCTTCGGGTGAACCAGAGCAGCTGCAGCTCTTTGAGACTTCGATCCAGCATTTCGCGCCAGGTTGGCTTGCGGCCCATCTACCGAGGAGTGTAGGGAGAGGTACTGTTGGGCAGGCCTCAAGCTAACCGTAGCGCGGCCATATTCACAAAGGAGTCGGGCACACAGTAGCGACAGATCGGTGGCGTTAGGTGTCTTTCGTTGATGCTCAAGGTAGGAGAGGAACGTTTGGGTTGAAGGGGGATGTATAGACGTCGCTGCATCCTCTGCAGCACGATGGTGTGGAAGAACGAAACGATTCTTGAATGATGGACACTGTGGCCAGACGCATAGCATGAGTGCAGTGACAGGAAATACAGGGAGAACAAACCATTCGCAGCTGGCAGAAGGGAGGCATTTGGGCCATGCCGTTTCAACGTTGGCAACCAGAGTGTCGGCATCATGGCGCTGAGCAGCGGAGTGTTGCCTAGTTCCTTCAGTGCTCCGTGACGATGACGTGAAGAGTGACAGAAGTGATGCTGGAATACGCTTGAAGATACTTCGTGTGCCGGATTCGGCGTTCACAGTGTCCTGGTGCTGAGGAGCATCGTCACGTGGGGGCTGGGATGTAGGACTCATGCTATTACTACCACTGCCATTGCTGGTACCCAGAGCATTCTCATCGCTAGCTGTTCCATGCCCCTGAGCATACAAGAGTTCCTGAGCCCTTGTGGCGAGACGTTTTCGGTAAGATGACTGCTCCTTTCGTCTTGCGGCGGCGTACTGTGCAAGCCACTGGGGACTGGGCCTGGAAATCTTGTCAACCTCCGTGGCAGGTGAGGTGAGCAACAACTCTATGATCCCAACGTGTCGGAAAGCACATGCGTGCATCAGTGGAGTCCACCCTAGCTGGCCATCTGGGAAGTTGGGGTCGCATCCGATGTCCAGCAGATATTTCACGACCACGAAGCGGCCTAGAGAGCAAAGCGAGGGGACGTGACGATACATAGTAAGACAACGCATGCAAATGTTAGATCATTGGCAGGGCCAGGGCGCAATCAGGAGAGCTATCGGCTCTCCGAATCAGGTCACAAGTTCTCGGCTCCAGTGGAGAACGTACCATAATCACATGCAGCTGTGAGGGGAGTGCGTCCACGTGCGTCGTGCGCGTTGAGACAGACGCCGCGACGACTACCTTCGCGCTGGATGATCGCAGAGACGGCAGCTAGGCAGTGTTCGAGCCGTTCAATTGCATCGGTGATCTCGTCAACTACCCGAGATGAAGTAAAACGCCTCGCGTTGGTAGTCATTCGCGCAGTGTGAGGCCCAAACGAGGCCAGAACAGAGTTAGTATGCGCGTATAGATCGCTCCCACGAGGTTTGTCGGCAACGCCCAGTGCCACCTCGCTCAATATCAGCACCGAGTAAATGTGCACGCATCGATTTCAAATTGACCCAAGATCAAGGAATTGAGGTCGAATCAGGGTGAGTGTAGCTGCGAGGCCTGGGAGTGGTCAAGAGTTCAGGCGTGGGCGATTACAAGGCCTCATTAGGTATTCATCCCAGTGCAAAACCTAGCGGGCGGATGGAGTCTCTCACGAATTGGGCCGCCTAACCTTGGGTTTTGACTTGGGTATTCTCCAAGTCATACCACAACTTGTCGTGATCTTGGCATTGCTGCCTATGATGGATGCAAGTATGAGATAAATCCACCATCTTAGCCATATCCATGTCACCAGCGAGTGCTGCGATTGGATTCGTTGCGCTGTGTTTATTCCGTTTGTTAACATGCTGATCTGACAATAGTGTACTGGCGAATACAGTTGTGGAAGGTGGTTGTGAGCTATATAATATACAACAAAGATTACGGCTTCGAGCCCATCTCATTGCGGTCATGGCTGGTCATCTCGCCTCGATTCGATTCAATTTGATCAGACTTCGGTATCGAGCTTGAACCCCCAGGCGACAATACAAGAGGGACAGGATCATCCCTAGTGAGCGTGCTTCAACTACACCCCACCGGTGGTCTTTCGGTACACTGCCTGTAATGCGTCGAGCTGCTTGAGGTCCGATTCCTCGCAGACAATGGGAGACTCCACTACCATGCGGTAGGCACAGAGCGACGGTTCAGTGACCTCAGTGATCTGGAGAGGCACCTCAGGCGAACCAAATCCGCATCGCAGATCGACAATCAAACTGCGCTGCGGGCCATCCCAGCAGTAGTCGCCACCTGAGAAGACAAGCTGCATGCCGGCGAGTTCTAGATCATGACTAGGCAGCGTGGCGATGGTTTGTTCGTTGACAGGCCTATCGTCCTTTTGTGTAGGCCTCGTGCCAACGAAACGCCCCAATCGAGTTTGCCTGCCCTCATCAGACACCTGCAGGGCTTCTCCAGTGATGCATAGCCGATAGACGTAATGGCCGTCGGGGAAGTCAGCGCATTGGTCCCGCAAAGCCAAGAGCGGCAGCGGAAGCTTTTCCTGAAGCGCGATTTCCTCTCGAATCGTCTTGAGCGTCCACTCGCCCATGCGAAGATCCTGCTCAAGTCGTTGCGTTTCTCGCCGTGCAATCTCGACGAGTGACGCACCTGGAGTTATCGTCGAGCCATCGTCGTCCTCATCCTCCTCAGCTGCGTCATCCATCTCGACAGCCTCGGGTTCATCGTCCTGGTCCCCTCCGCCCTCGAGCAGTGCATTCCACTTCTGGAACGCCTTTTCGAGTTCCTCGTCGTTGTTTTGAGGAGGCTTGGGAGTGCTTCCCTTATCAGGTTTGGCAGCTTGCTCTTTCTGTTGCTGCGGTTGTTGCTGTTGCGACTGTTTCAGCTTCTGCCTCTCAAGCTCCTTCTGCTCCTCCGCTTCCTTGAGGGCGCGGGCTGCCTCAACATGCTTGCGCAGAAACTCCAGTCTGGTCTCAAGCTCTGCACTGCGATTTCGAGCGGCCTCCAAGCTCATGCGAGCAACGCTCTCGAGTTGCTGCTTCCTTCCCAATCCGTTACGAATCACCTCTGCTCGGCGTTCGAGCGCTGTTAACGTGGTTTGCCTCATCTCTTCACAGGTATCATTACACACGCCGTGGGGCTCATCTGATCCATCACAACAGTCACATGTACCGTCATTCACCCGCGAGGAATAGATATACTTCCCCTTGTAGGCTGGATTCGAACACCAGAACCTGGTTTGCGGGGCCAAACTTGCGCACGCCGCAGTTCCAGGCTCGTCTGAGCCGTCAGGACAGTCACAGTAGTCATCGTTGATCTTTTCCACGGATATCCTAGTCATGCCGTCTCCGCACATGAAGCTACCCCTCGAGATAGCCTCTTGAAATCTCGGTATCTCCTCCGGGGCGACGCCTTTGAGCGGGTCTGGCGCTTGAGCGAGGGCATCTGCGAGAGCAATAACCGGCGCAAGTGTCGCGAGCAGCAGGGATATACCACCGCACCTCCGTAGTAGCTGGAGCATCCTCGTCATATTCGCCCGTTCAGAAGAACTACCATACCCAGACTTCTTCGATCTTTTCCACCAAGCCTCGTTCTGGCGTCTTTCCCGCGGGTCAGCCCGAGATTTCACGTGATATCGCGGCATACCATGAGCACGCATGAGATATGCTAGCCTTCAGTTCGGCGATCACATAAGGCTGGGAGGCGCATGCCTATCCGTTCACAGAAAGCAGTAGAGATGATGGTAGCGACCTCCTTATTAAGTGTACGTGGCGATAGGCGTTGAATGTACGTGAAAATGGGTGTGACTCGGGCTGTTCACGCAATTTAGTACACATCTGGCTGTGCTCAGACGCAGGCACCCGCTGTGACACGACGCCACAAGCTGCGATTGCCACTGGACAAAGGACTGGAAATGAGTGGCTGGGGAGGGGTCTCCGGGTGAGGGGGTGAGGGAATACCTTGGTTCCTGAAGGGCGGATGGATGGATGGGGGTGGATGGGGGTGGATGGGGTCATCGTCGTTCGGAACTAGCCGTTGGAGCGACGCCATTTCCTTTCCAGCACCCCCGGTTCCGGTGAAGCGAGCGCAGGAATTCAGCGACTGACACAAAATCAGGCGTTACATCGCAATGGCTTGTGAGGGGATTTACGCGGGTGGTGGGGAGTGCGGAGGTAGGAGACCGACTCATATTGATAGTACTTTATCTGATCTTTATAATTCACATTTTAGATCATGCTTGGCACTAGACGCACCGCTGCTGCATCCAGCCAAACTTCGAACTCAGCCACAACCGCTAGATCTACGGTTTCAACACGATCCTCGGCTCGCTTCCAGACCACGGGCGTCTCCACGATTGGAGCTGCTAAGGAAAATGCTGCTCCCGCAGGTCGCGAAACTAGGGCAATGCAGCTCCGAGCTGCTGCTAATAAGGCAACAGCCTCGACGACTGCAACTAAGACAGAGACGGCTCCTGCAACCAAGGGCAGCTCACTAACGCAGGGCACTGCTGCATCTCGGGCACGTACGGCTGGACTCACCGCGAGAACAAATACCCAGGCTGCAGGCTCCAGCCTTGCGGCTTCTAGCAGAGTTCCCGCATCGTCGAGAGTCACTCGAGCGACCGCAGGTTCGGCTTCGACTGTCGGCTCATCCAAGACGGCGACTACTTCTACTACTACTACTACTACTACTACCACTCGCCGCGGTGCTTCAACTCTGAATTCTAGCAGAGACCTTGGAGCCAGCAATGTCAGTGCAGGTAGCGCAGTTGATCTCTCTATCACTCCTCAGTTCGACGACACACCTTCGAATTCGTCCTTCCAGCACAACAGCAGCAACTCGAGTTTTGATCAGGACTTCGGAGTAAGTGCTCGCTTCTCCTTCGGTTCGCCTGACGCGAGCCACCTGGATGCTCCCGATGCGCAGGAAATTTTGGCTGCTGCAGTTGCAGCATCTTCCGCTGGTGCCACTCTCGAGTCGGATGACTCCCTCCCAATGAACTTTGATCTCCCCTCCACCCCCGCTGCGCGCAAGCCTGTCTCACGCAAGAGTAGTGCTTCGCGTTCCAACCGCAGGGTCACACGAAGCATGAGCAAGGAGCCTCAGGTCGATCTCCCTGATGATGCTCAGCTCGCCCTTGTGGCTTCAGTTGATCTCTCGGACGAATCCTCACCTGAGACACAGCCGGGCGCCACTCCTGCACCTTCCGAGAAGTCTGCGCGACGCAAGGCCACTCCTGCTCGCTCTGCGCGCAAGTCCCGCAAGTGGGAGGATCTTTCTGATGAGCAGGAGAACGGGTCTGCGGAGGACGAGGCTGCTGCTCAGCAAAACGATGAGCCTCCTGCCTCTCAGGACGAGGCAGGCGATGCAGAGGACGTCCAAGCAGATTTCCACACCTCTTTCTTCTCATCATTGAACTTTAGCTATCTTGGCTCCCCAGCAAAGGCGGCTGAGGCGCAGGCAGAGACAGAGGCAGAGCCAGAGCTAGAGGAGGCGTCAGAGGAAGAACCCAAAGCACAGACTCCTAAGAAGAAGCCGGCCACTCCTAAAGGCTCCACTGGTAAGAAGGGGCGCGGTCGCAAGAGTCTTGCCAGTGCTGACGAAGCACCACAGACGCCAGCTTCTACTCATCAGGGACAGATTGCCAGGACAATGGCTTCTCCCAAGAGCCCCGATTTGAGCAAGCTTGTTGAGGTTGCACTTCGTAAAGCTGAGGGTGAGGATGTTAATGTTGACGAGTCTAACCTTCAATTGAAGCACTTCTTCAAGCACGACGATACCCAGGCATTGTCCCCTTACACTGATCTTTCCAAGCGCATTGCGGCTGCTCGTGAGAAGATTGAAACCGTTACGGCTCGCCTCGAAACTGAGCCCGAGGGTCAACCCATGGGCGAGATCAGCCGACGCTTGAGCTTGGGTACACTCAAGGATACCGTTGAGGTTGACGATATTGACTTGGAGACCCCTGCTCCTAAGCCCCGTGCCAGCATCTTCGATGCAGCACGCGAGCTCTTCTCACGTGGAAGCACTGCTGTTGGCCCCCACTCGGCTACACCCGCTAAGCCGAACCCCAAGAAGCGCCGCAGCTTGATCTTTGCAGAGGGCAGCAGCAGCTCCGCCAACACTGTGAAGACGGTTATCATTCTCGTCTTTACTTACATGTTCCTCTCTTGGCTCTCGAATCTGCTTGGTCTCGATTACAAGAAGAAGAAATAAGCAGAACTGTTATGTGCAGACCTCAGTGTTTAGGCCTCTTTCTCACATATCTCTAGTCCCCTAATGCAATCTGTGTAACAGCATACTCTCAACTATTAGCCTTGTATTAATAATCCAGCGGCAACATGACTGTCCGTCTCACTAATCTGAGACGGACCCATGGCATACCCGCTTTTGTTTGCATAAAGGCCATGCTATTATCCATATATATGAATGTGACGTACTCGTGAATATGATATGGCGAAACAGATGACAAGCGAAGAAGTGAGGGACTGGAATTCAACTCAAAACAGTCGAGAAGTTAGGCGGTGGGCATACTGCAGCATTGCCCGGGTCGAAGATGGAACTGAATCATCACACCAGGAGCAGACTACGATGCGGCATACTGTAGCGGTGAACAAAAGACCTTGTGGGGAAAAGAAGTCATGCTGGGGGGGGGGGGGGGGGGGGGGGGGCGGGGGGGGGGGGGGGAGACAACCAGGTTTTTTTCACAACAAGCGACGCAAACCCCCCCCCCTCTTTTTTTTTTCTT